>Ga0247841_10000063_pt1 | contig 254710 bp, 207 predicted proteins | sample LaCruzMarch2015__2_FD_192410 | JGI IMG/M metagenome (GOLD analysis project Ga0247841, IMG submission 192410) | Freshwater microbial communities from meromictic Lake La Cruz, Castile-La Mancha, Spain - LaCruzMarch2015_18m | ecosystem: Environmental > Aquatic > Freshwater > Lake | place: Spain... | reverse complement strand
GACTTACTAACAAATTCCACTTTTATCAACAAAAAAGAAAAAAGTAGCAAAAAAGAAAAAAGTCAAACAGCAACAATAGAAAGTTAAAAGTGATTGAAAAAAGTCAACCTATTTCAGGCAGACTCATTGTCGTACCTGGTAATGGGAACAGGGAACCTGGAACTGGCCGGCACTTATCCCGACTGCCTTCATATCCTCGAAAACTGCTCGGAGCAACATCCCGATGTGATCCTCATGGATATCGACCTTCCCGGGATATCGGGGATCGAAGCGACGGCCTTGGTCAAGGGCAGATTTCCCGATATCAATATTCTTATTCTGACAATTTTTGAGGACAAGAATAAAGTCTTCGATGCTCTTTGTGCCGGCGCCACCGGATACCTCTTAAAAAAATCATCTGCTGTAGAGATCATCGAAGCAATTACCGAGCTTCATGAGGGCGGATCGCCAATGAGCGGAGAGATCGCACGGAAAGCGCTTCAGTTCTTTTCCCAACCAGCCCTGCTAAAAAATAATGATTATGCTTTATCCCTAAGGGAAATGGACATTCTCAAATGCCTTGTGGAAGGCGACAGTTATAAGATGATTGCCGACAATTGCTTCATCTCTATCGGAACCGTCCGGTTTCATATCAAAAACATCTACAAAAAAATTCATGTCAACTCAAAGTCGGAAGCGGTGGTCAAAGCGATCAAAGAGAGGCTGGTGAAATAAATCAATATCTTTATCCGGATGCCTTCCCGGTTTTATTCCGCCTTTCCGTGGCCGCTTATGCCCAGGTGGGCATCGATACCGATGGCTCATCGCCCGACAGTTGTGCCATGCTGTTTGCAGGATAACGCGGGAAGCTGGAATACCGGTAGAAGACCTATTCTGACAGTTTAAGGAATGTCCGGATGAAAGAGAACGGGAATCAAGATGTCAAGCATTTTTTTCGGAAGTTAAAGAAGATTTATTCCGAAGCCTTTGGGTTCATCATCTTACCCATGAATAAAATGCAGCCGGTTGCGTTATCTTTGATGAGGAAGATAAAAGGATGATCTGCATTGAAAACCTTGATGTCGTTTGAAGGTCTCATGGCCATCATTTTCATAATTACAGCCGTTGCGGCTGCAGCTTCTGTTCCCTTTTCATCGACAGCTATAAATGCCTGATGAATAACTTCGCTGATGCAGAGGTCTCGTTTACCCGTCATGCCTGAAAAATCGGCATTTTTTGGAGAAAATGCAAGCGGCATTCCCATCTGTGAAAGGGTATTTCCAAGGTTAATTTTAAAGGTTGTCTTAAATTTTGGAAGTGATAACTGGACATTCTCCGTCCGGAATAAACCGATAACATCCAGATAGTATTTATAATCGATCGATTTCTCCAATTCCAGAATCCCGTCTTTTTTATTTGGAAGCAAGATCACCAGGGAGGCTTTACTGTCCTTGTATGGTATCTCCAGAACCTTGATATCCGGATCTTCAAAATAGTTATAACTCCCACATTGGTTCATAAATTCCACCTTGATCCTGGTCTTGTCCAGCAGGAAAAAATTATCTGGTATGGTTGACTCTATTTCAAAGGGTTTTGCCCATTCACCATAAAAGTAGATGGCATTGACCAGCACCAACCTTGTCATAGAGGTAAGATCATTGGGGGTCAGAAGGTCTTTGATTTTATCATTGGTTTTCTGTTCCACCCAGAGATTGATTCCCCTTCGTGCCTTTTCTCTCTCTGAATCATCATTGAAATCAACATTTTTTATCTCCGATTTGTAATTCATTTTTACCAGAATAAAATAGGAATCCAAGAATCGATATCCCTTTTGAGCCCACAGACCATCTGCAAAATTCAGTTTGATCTTATCCCCAGTTCCCTCCTTCAGCATTTCCAACAGATGTTTGTAATCTGTATGGAATGTCTTTCCCTGCGGAAAATTCATTGTCCGGCGTATCTGAAGACTTGTTTCTTTCTTTGCACCGGCATAGGTCATCGCAAGAGCCGTCGAAATACTGAAGGGGGAAAAGAATAGGTTTTTATCCGGGAAGCTCTTAACTTCTTTGTAAAGCTTGAAAGTGAAGGTATTGTTGCCTTCAACAATTTTCTGAACATTTTGTGCACTGGCTACAAGGGAGAGAAGGCACAAAGGAAGTATTCTTGCATCCATTGTCATACAGCATGGTTAAAACATATAAAGATACAAAAATTCAATTCATTTTCCAAACTCAATCTTTCTATGTTTATGCTATTTCCACTTCTTTTCACTATTGAAAAACAAAAAACCCCGAGACCGTCAGGAATCAGGGTTTTTTGTTCCACGATACTTCTACAATTCGATTTTAATCTTTTTTTTTTCCTTAAGGGGTTTACCTCACCGTAAACAGTTTTACCGCTTTGCCTGAGGATGTCTCGATAATTAAGAAATAGACACCACTAGTCAAATTCCCGGTGTTCAATTTCAAACTGGTTTCGTTACAGGTCATGCGATACATTTCGCGGCCTGACAAATCGGAAATACGGAGCATCATAATCTTTTCAGGCGAGTCGATTCGCAACTCGGTTTCAACCGGTATCGGATAAATATTGATATTTTGAGAAAGGCTGGTTTCATCAATACCCGGATATCCTACCTGAATAAACTCAAGTTTGGTTTCCGTGGACTGGCCAGCACCGTTACCCACGGTTAGTGAAACATTGAATTTTCCGCCTGTCGTGTAAGTATGCGAAGGGTTCTGCAGGGAACTCGTAGCCCCATCACCAAAGTCCCAAAGCCACGAAATAATGTTTCTGCCGGTCAGAATTCCAGGATTGATCTTTTTTGGTGGCATGGCATCTTTGAAACCGCCTGGTGCCGACTCCTGGATGACATTACGGATCGTAATTTGTCCGTTGGCTCCATTCAAATCGCAGACATACCAGTATCGCCCTGTCCCTGAAGTGGGGACCTGTAAGGTCTGGATGAGTCCAAACTCATCGTAAATCTGCACCACAGCCTGCGATTGGGTTATCGGGACAGCTCCGCCGGTGTAGTCGTAAATATAGTATTGGTAGGTGCCGGTGAATTTCTGATAGATCGTCATGGTTTCAGGGCCAAAGCCATGGGTTACGTCATAATCGAGAGCAGCATAGGGTGGCGTAGTGGCGCTCCCCTGATTCATGTAATAAATATGATACGATTGCCCTTCAATGACCGGGGTATTAAGGTGTGAATCAAGATCTTCGGGCACCGCTCCCCAGTTGAGGACGAAACGCATGGATCCGGGAGCCAGAGCGGGTGAAAGAGATATGTTAAGCGTCAGGGTCCCTCCTTGTGGTATGATCACTTGATTGTTGGTGTAAGTGGAGTAACCCGTTTTTGAGCAAACCACTGTGTTCGTGTTTTCAGTCGATTGGTCGAAAAAATTTACAGCGAGAGGCGCTGGTCCCGAAGTGTTGTTTGCACTGAAGGCAGCTTTCAGGGCCCCGGCTGGTATATTAGTAATGGTATAGTTGCCGTTGTTATCGGTGGTCGCTGATAAACCGGCTACACTCACCAAAGCGTCAGGAACCGGATTGCCGTTCAAAGCATCTGTAACAAGACCCGTCAGTGTACCTTCGCCTGAACTGGTTACGCTTATATAATCGTTTTTTATTTCGGTATTGGTATTTGTTCCGTCGCCGATGGTCAGTGAAACGTTAAAAGTACCGGCATTCGTGTAGGTATGCGAAGGGTTTTGCAGGGAACTCGTAGATCCATCACCAAAGTCCCATAGCCATGAAACAATGGCTCTGCCGTCCAGAATTCCAGGATTGATCTTTTTTGGTGGCATGGCATCTTTGAAACCGCCTGGCGCTGAATCCTGGATCACATTACGGACTATTATTTGTCCGTTGTCTCCATTCATATCGCAGACATACCAGTATCTCCCGGTTCCTGTAGTGGGGACCTGTAAGGTCTGAAGGAGCCCAAATTCATCGTAAATCTGCACCACAGCCTGCGATTGGGTTATCGGGACAGCTCCGCCGGTGTAGTCGTAAATATAGTATTGGTAGGTGCCGGTGAATTTCTGATAGATCGTCATGGTTTCAGGGCCAAAGCCAGTGGTTACGTCATGATCGAGAGCAGCATAAGGGGGTGAAGTGGCGCTTCCTTGATTCATGTAATAAATATGATACGACTGTCCTTCAATGACCGGGGTATTAAGGTGTGAATCGAGATCCGGGGGCGCTGCTCCCCAGTTGAGGACGAAACGCACGGATCCGGGAGCGAGTGTCGGCGAAAGTGAAATATTAAGATTCAGCGTTTGGCCGGGGTCGATTACCACCTGATTATTGACGTAAGTAATATAACCTGTTTTCGAACAGGTAACGGTGTGCGCATTCTCACTCGACTGGTCGTAGAAATTAACTGAGAGAGGCGCTTCTCCTTGTGTGGTACTGGCAGAGAAGTTGGCATTCAGGGTTCCGGGAGGGACATTATTAATAGTGTAGTCGCCATTGACATCGGTTGTTGTACTGAGACCGGCAATATCAACGGTTGCTCCCTCAATGGGATTACCATTAAAAGCGTCAGTCACTTTTCCCGTGAGAGTAGAAGTTTGAGCAGAAGTGGTTGTCACTTCAAAGTCGTCTACCATGAAAAGGAAGGCGTCGTTAGAAACGCATTGTATGCCGATATATACTGTCTGTCCGTTATAGGCGTTCAGGTCGAAAGTTTTCAATTCCCAGGCCGTTGCCGGAGCGGTGAGGTAGCTTGTCCCTGAGATAATTGTAAAGCTGGACGGAAGTGTGTTTGTCGTTGAAATACCAACATTGTATCGTTCGAGGCCATATTGGTCGGTATAGGATTTTACCCAGAAAGAAACAGAAGAATTGGTACCCAATTCGACCTGTTGTGAAATCAGCCAGTCGTTATTGACGGCGCCATTAGACGCAAAACATCCCGCAAATTTGTTACCGGTGTGGGGTTGGATAGATCCATCGGTCATTGGTGGTGTGGCGGTCGAAGGGTTAAAAATCATGAATGCCATAGGTGAGAATTGATTTGGAAATGTCTCTCCTGTAATACCCCACGTGGGCGCCCCATCCACGTCAACTGTGGTCCATGGCTCGAAGGTAAGATTGAAATCGGTGTAGGTTTCGAAACTGTCGCTAAAGCCGGACATTTTAGGACCCAATGGCTGGAAGGGAACGTTTTGTTTTATATCAGATAACGGTTTGGCTTTCCCTGAGACTTTGCTTAAAGTTTGGGACTGCGCACAGGCAACAATCAGTATGAAGGTTGCAATGAAAATGGTGATTTTTTTCATAATGAAAGGTTTTTTTTAGGTTGGGGAAGAGGATGTTTATTCGCATGGATCGAAATATTTTCATATTCATTGTCAAAATTAATTGATTATTATGACATAGTTAGTTTATACCATTAATTCTCTTTCTTGGTTTGTTCTTTTTTCAATTCCATGGTCAGCGCTGTTAGCCCTGAAAGACCGCCCAATTGCATGGTTTCCAATGCCGTACTGGGTACTATTACGATTGTGGCATTTTGCTTTAAACCCTCATAAAGCATGTTCATTGCTCTCAGGTGAAGAGCGGTAGGATTGTCGGTGTAGGTTTTAGCTGCCTCCCCGAACTTCTCCGCCACCTGACGTTCCGAATCACCAAGGATCACACGAGCTTGCCGTTCTCTTTCCGCTTGGGCCTGCATAGACATGGCATCCTCCAGAGCAGAAGGGATCAGTACATCTTTGACCTCCACCGAAATAACATTAACGCCCCATGGCTCGGTGCGCTCATCAATAATCCTTTGTAGCTCCATGCTGATTTTTTCCCTTCCTTCCAGCATGTCTGAAAGCATAGTCTTACCGATGACATCCCGGAGAGCTGTTTGCGATGCCCAGCTTATTGCACTTTGATAATCGGCTACATCAAGGGCTGCTTTTTTAGGGTCAATAACTTTCCAGAACAGAACGGCATCAACATCCACCGGCACCGTATCTTTGGTAAGGGTTTTCTCTGTCTTGAAAGTTGTCGTGATCACGCGGGTGTCAATCCAGTATGGTATAGCGTCGATGACCGGGATTATAAAAAACAGTCCCGGCCCTTTGATGGAATGAAAACGGCCTAACCGCAGTATCACTGCCTTTTCCCATTGATCTGCAACCTTTGTTGCGGAAGAAATAACAATAGCAATTAATAAAGAAATAATTGCGATCCAAGTGCTTCCGACATTATTACCCGAAATGCGGTACGATGCATAAGATAATCCTGCCCCGATGGCAAGAACGACGAGGAAGATCAGTACAGCTAAATAATTAATTCTTCTCATTTCAATTACCTCCCTAATTTAAATTCATAAACAGGGGTCCGTTTGCATGTTACCCCTAAACTTCGAAGATAACACAATTTTTTGATATTTACTTCAATTGGATCGAATAAAAACTTCCGATCAGGCTGACTGGTTATGTAATAAGGATGTTAAGTTAACTATTTTTGCGTTGGCGTCTCCTTCTTTGTAAACACATCAAAACTAAATGTGGCTGCCAATCCCCATCCTAAGATGATCATATGTCCGTTAACGCCTAAGCCGGGGATCGGATAACTCAGGAAACCTTATAAGTCATGATATAACTTTTGTCGTCTTAAAAAGACATTCTGATTTTTTATCTTATCTTTGCATAGCAGTAGTGATATAAATATTTTTCACGTAGCTCCCAAATCGGAATGTCCGGTTTCCGTCAATTTTGCTCGGACAAGGTACTTACAAATGAGGTATTTAATTGAATACCATAACTATTCGGGTAGAACAGCTTTGACATCATTTTAAATCAAATATTATATGGCAGTTTCACAAGAGACCATCAACAAGAAAAATAAAGAAAAAAAACGATTAAAGAAAAGATTGGACAAGCAACAAAAACTCGCAGACCGTAAAGCAAACTCACAAGACGGTGGTCTCAAGAACATGATTGCCTATGTAGATGAAAATGGGCATATCACAGATATACCACCCGATCCGGCAAATAGAAAAAAGATCGATGCTACAAGTATAGAAATTGGTATTCCAAAAAGAGAAAAGGAGAGAACAACCTCAATACGAAAAGGCAAGGTTGATTTTTTCAATAGTTCAAAAGGCTTTGGTTTTATTAAAGAACTCGATTCTCAAAATAGATATTTTGTTCACGTCAATGGTTTGATTGAAGAAATCAAGGAAGGCGATATGGTTACTTTTGAGGTGGAACGAGGTTTAAAAGGTATGAATGCCGTCCGCGTGAAGAAAGTGGAAGGATAAACAAATATCATTCAGTGTTGTTTTCAATCTGGAAATCTATCAATTTCTGACTTCTTTATCCTGACAGCAGGTCTAACTCCCGGTTTATCGACTGTGGGAATTTCAATCTTTTTGAGTTTCCCTTTCCTCAAAAGGTTAAATACTTTTGCAGGTGTAATGTTCATTCCAGTGGTCTGTTAATTCGGTAATAAGGGTATCCTTAATGAAAAATAAAAACCCCGAGACCGTTAGGAATCAGGGTTTATTGTTTTTTCTTCTGTGGCATCGACCGGAATCGAACCAGTGACACAAGGATTTTCAGTCCTCTGCTCTACCAACTGAGCTACGATGCCGAATTCCCAAGAATTTTGGGAGCGCAAATTTACGATATTATTTTAAAAAACAAATACCTTTGTTCCAATTTACGATTTTAGATTATAGATTTACGATTGAATTTTTAGATTTACGATTGACGATTTATTAAGTTCCGTTGGATGTCTAAAATTTAATAATCTTAAGTCCCAGTTCATGCAATATAATCTAAAATCGGAAATCGTCCAATCGTAAATTATTGTCATGGATTTGATACTTGATCTCGGCAACACCAATAAAAAGTTTGCCCTTTTTAAGAATGGCAAGCTGATAGCCCAGAAGCGATATCCCCACTTTAACCTGGACCTAATGCGTGAATTCACGCAGACCCATCCCGGGATCGAACGATGCATCCTCTCCTCTGTCATTCCATATTCCCGAGCCATCTGCCATTTTCTGGAACGGAAGTTCCGCTTCCTGGAACTGGATGAACATACCCCCCTCCCGATCATCAACCGTTACCGGTCAAAAGACACGCTGGGAAAGGATCGTCTTGCTTCCGCCGTGGCTGCAGCCAGACGGTTCCCTTCAAAAGACATTCTGGTGATCATCGCCGGTACCTGCATCACGTATAACTTCATCAATTCAAAAAGTGAATTCCTTGGCGGATCCATTTCCCCCGGGATCCGGATGCGGCTGGAGGCCATGCATACTTTTACCGGGAAATTACCGTTACTTTCTTTGAAGAAAACCGGGATCCTCATCGGATCCAATACCGCACAATCGATGCTTTCGGGTGTTCTGAACGGAGTTGGTGCAGAGATGGAAGGAATTACCGGGCGTTACAAGGAAAAATTTCCGGGTCTGATCCCCATCCTTAGCGGCGGGGATTTGAATTATTTTGATAAACGGCTAAAAATTAGCATCTTTGCATTCCCAAACATCGTCATACACGGATTATACCAAATTCTTGAATTTAATGATCCTCAAGCCTCATAAACTGCGCATTTTATTTTCCCTCTTCCTCCTGCTCTTTACCATGCCATTGCTGGCGCAGATCCGGATTTCTTCACCCTATTCCCGGTTTGGGATTGGCGATATCAGCGAAAACAACAATGCATGGAACATGTCGATGGGACAGGTCAGCTATGCTTTCCAGTCGCAATACCATGTCAACTATTCAAACCCGGCCTCCTATATTGGATTCGACTCCACGTCCTTTGTCTTTGAAGGGGGATTTGCCGCAGATTTCGTACAGCTGACTTCCAGTTTCCAAACGGTCAGCCGGAACTATGCATCCCTGGGATATCTGTTGTTCGGCTTCCCGATCACCAAATGGTGGCGTAGCAGCCTTGGGCTTGTTCCTTACAGCGATGTCGGTTATAATGTGGCAAATTATGAGACCTATCCGAATATCGGAGATGTGCTGAGGATCTACTCGGGTTCAGGCGGGTTAAACCGGCTATACTGGGGGAACGCTTTTAAGATCATCAAGGGTCTTTCCATTGGATTTAACTTTTCCTATATCTTCGGGAGCATGCTCCGTGAATCGGAGGTCCTCTTTCCCGATTCGATCTATGCCCTGAACTTTAAAGTTGATAACTATGTCATCCTGAACGACGTCAATCTGAACTTCGGTTTTCAGTACAAAGTCAGGCTGAAGAACAATCTCTTTCTGAATTTGGGAGGGGTTTATGCCCCCACCGCCAATATGAAGGCGCGGCTGGATGTCATTTCCCAGACTTTCATGCTCGGGAGCAACGAGGTGGAAACCCCGAAAGACACCCTCGGGATTGCCCTCGATTATGGAGGTATTGTCGTCATCCCGACCCTGATCGGGGGTGGATTTGCCTTTGAAAAAACCGACAGATGGGTGGCCGGAGCCGATTTTAAATGGCAGAACTGGAAGAAGTTTACCGCTTTTGACCAAAGTGATTCCCTGGTCAACAGCTGGCAGGTTAATGTCGGCGCGGAGATCGTTCCCAACCCCGAGAACTACGCAAATTACCTCAGCCGGATCCGCTACCGGGTGGGATTCATGTATAACCGTACCTACCTGAAACTGCGTGGCCAAAACCTAAATGAATATGCCATCAGTCTCGGATTCGGCCTTCCACTCCGGGGTATGAAGACCGCCCTGAACATCGGGGCACAGTTTGGCACCAGGGGGACAACCCAGAACGACCTTATCCGTGAGAGCTACATCAAGCTGGTGATCGGCGTTTCCATTTATGAGCGCTGGTTTGTCAAACGAAAGTATTTTTGACCTTGAAACCTGTCCCGAAAAATATTCTTTTCCTTATGATTACCTTCTTGCTGTTTCCGGGATGTTCGCCCAAGACAGAAACCTCGTCCATCAATGCTCCCCAAGAAGATGATCCCGTAATGACGGCAAACGACATTGAAGTGATTTTCAGCGATTCGGGTCGTCTCCAGGCAAAACTGACCAGCCCTTTGCTGAAACGGTACCTCGGCGAAACCCCCTGCACTGAATTTCCAAACGGATTCAAGGTTTATATTTTCGATTCCATCCGGAGGGTTTCATCTACCATATCAGGGAACTATGGTAAACGGCGGGAGTTTGCACATACAATGGAAGCCAGGGGGAACGTTGTGGTCAGGAATGAATTAAAGAAGAAACAGCTCAATACCGAGCATCTCATCTGGGAAGAATATAAGAACCTGATCTATTCCGATACTAAAGTCAGGATCACCGAACCGGGTAAAATCCTGTTTGGTGACGGCATCCAGGCAAATGAATCCTTTACCTGGTACCGTATCATCAATCCGGCAGGTCAGATAATGGTAAAAAAAGATTCCATCTGATCTGTCAGGTTAAGGCTTTGTAGTTTCGGGAATTTTCTCTACTTTTGCACCTCTAAAAAATTTGAAGAATGGCGATTATTGGAAAAATCAGAAAACACTCTGGACTTGCTGTCATCATCATTGGAGTTGCAATTGCTGCCTTTGTGATCGGGGATTTTGGCACGAAACGTATGAAAGGCACAAACGAAATCGGAAAAGTGAACGGGGAAGTGATCACTTATATCGATTTCAATGCCAAGGTTGACCAAACCATCGAAACCCAGAAAGAGAACTCCGGGAGCGATAAGCTCAATGATCAGGAAGCTTATCAGATCAGGCAAAGCACCTGGAATACCATGGTCAGGGATCTGCTGATGAATGAGGAATACGACCAGCTGGGTCTTATGGTTTCACCTGAGGAACTGTTCGACCAGGTTCAGGGAAAACAACCCCACAAGTATATCCTGCAATACTTCAAAGATCCCAAAACCAACCAATATGATCCGGCCCTGGTTTTAAACTATCTGAAAAACCTTGACCAGATGGAACCCAAAGCCAAGGAACAATGGCTGCTCTTTGAAAAGGCCATCAAGGATGACCGGATCCAGACAAAGTTCAACAACCTGGTATCCAAAGGATATTATGTTCCGAAAGCGTTTCTGAAGAAGGAGTACCTTATGCAGGCCAAAACGCTGAAAGTGCGTTATATTTCCCCTCCGCTGACCACCATTTCCGATAGCAGCGTTATCATTACCGATGCCGACTACCAGAAGTTCTATGATAAGAACATAGGTTTTTTCTATCAGGATGAAGCATACCGTGATATGGATTTTGTGGTGTTCGAGGTGGTGGCATCTCCCGGTGATCAGGAAAAAACAACCAGGGAGGTCAATGATCTTTATAACGATTTCCTGACCAGTTTAAATCCGTTGACCTTTGCCAACGCCAACTCGGACAAAAAATTCGACACCACCTTCGTAAAGAAAGGTATCCTGCCCGGGAAACTCGATTCACTGATGTTCACCTATTCTGTCGGAGCCTTTGTCGCTCCACTTCAATTCAATAATACCTGGTATATGGGTAAGTTGTTGTCAATCGAGGAACGTCCCGATTCCATGAAAGGGAACCAGATCCTGATCTCTTATGCCGGCGCCGGAAATGAATCCATTAAAAGGACGAAGGAACAGGCCAAATTTAAAGCCGATAGCCTGCTGCTCGTTCTGAAAAAGAACCCGGATCAGTTTATGGCGATTGCCAGGAATGTTTCCGATTACCCCTCTGCCAAGGATGACGGTGGTGAACTGAAATGGTTCATGGACGGAAATCTGAACCTGAGTGTTTTCTTCAATGACGGGATCGGCATGAAGCCTAAGGACATGAAAGTGATTGAAACCCGCATTGGATATGCTATTTTCGAGCTGACTGAAAAAACCAAGCCGGTGAAAAAGGTAAAGACCGCCATTCTGGCCCGTGACATCGAGCCCAGCAGCCAGACTTACCAGGAGACCTATATGAAGGCCAGCGCCTTCGCCGGACAGAATAAAACCTCCGAGGCTTTTGATAAAGTTGCTGTACAGATGGGTCTCCGGAAACGGCAGGCACCTGGTGTCAGGGAAATGGATAACTCCCTGATGGGTCTTCAATCGGCCCGTGAGATCGTCCGCTGGGCTTATGCAGAAGCTACCAAGGTCGGGGAGGTTTCTCCGGTCTTCGACATTCAGGGTAAATATGTCATTGCTATCCTGAAGGGCGCCTCCCAGAAAGGATTGCAACCTCTTGAATCGGTTAAGCCGAGGATCGAGATGGCCGTGAAAAATGCCAAGAAAACAGAGATGCTTGCCGAAAGAATGAAGAAGGAGATGGCGAATACCAAAGACCTGTACGTACTGGCGGCCCGGTTCAATACCAAGGTCGATACTTCCGTCTTTTCTTTTGAAGGCTTTAACCGGTCAGCCTTCGCCCGTGAAGGTAAACTTCTCGGGACCCTGTTCACCTTAAAAAAAGGTGAACTGCTTGGCCCCCTTACCGGCGATTATAGCACCTTTGCCCTGATCATCGATCAAATCAATGAGGCCCCGGGAAAAGAAGATTTCACCTATGAATGGTCGCAGATGCAGCAGAATTTCGAAGGACTGATGAATAACGGGCTTTATGCTGCCATCGAAAAATCAGCCAAGATCGTCGATAACCGTATGCGGTTCTATTAAAATTATTCGGCAAGGACCAGGACCCGGTTGTTCAGCACTTCGATGACACCTCCTTTGATATCGAAGAGCTGCTCTTCTTTTTCACCTTTCTTCACCACTTTGATCTTCCCTTTTTTCAAGACCGAGATCAGGGGGGCGTGGTTATTCAGCACTTCAAACGATCCGTCAATCCCCGGTAACTGGATCAGCTGGATGTTATCGCAGGTGAAAATAACGGTATCCGGTGTGATGATTTCGACTTTCATGTTCGTCATTTGGGTTATTGCCCGTAAGGTATCATTCCGGGTCAGGCGCTTTCGGTCAGGATTTTCTTTCCCTTTTCTATGGCTTCTTCGATGGTCCCCACCATGTTGAAAGCGGATTCAGGGTATTCGTCGACCTCTCCGTCCATGATCATGTTGAAACCCTTGATGGTATCTTCAATATTCACGAAGGCACCGGGTATTCCGGTGAACTGGGTGCCAACAAAGAATGGCTGCGACAGGAAACGCTGTACACGGCGCGCCCTCGAAACGATCAGCTTGTCCTCATCCGAAAGCTCATCCATTCCGAGAATGGCTATGATATCCTGGAGTTCCTTGTAACGCTGAAGTATCCGTTTCACCCTTTGGGCGGTGTTGTAATGTTCATCTCCGACCACAGCCGCTGAAAGGATCCTGGAGGTCGAATCGAGGGGATCAACGGCCGGATAAATTCCCAGCTCGGAGATCTTACGGCTCAATACCGTCGTGGCATCCAGATGTGCAAAGGTCGTTGCGGGCGCGGGATCCGTCAGGTCGTCGGCAGGAACATATACTGCCTGTACCGAGGTGATGGAACCCCGTTTGGTGGAGGTGATCCGTTCCTGCATGATACCCATTTCTGTCGCCAGGGTGGGTTGATATCCCACGGCTGAGGGCATACGTCCAAGCATGGCTGAAACCTCCATCCCGGCCTGGGTGAAGCGGAAAATATTATCGATGAAGAAAAGGATGTCACGTCCTCCGCTTTTTTCATCTCCGTCTCGGAAATATTCAGCCAGCGTCAGCCCCGACAACGCTACCCGTGCACGTGCACCAGGAGGCTCATTCATCTGCCCGAAAACCAGGGTCGCCTGCGATTTCAGCAATTCCACCTTATCAACCTTCGACAGATCCCAACCACCTTTTTCCATATCTTCCAGGAATGCATGACCATACCGGATAACACCAGATTCAATCATTTCCCGGAGCAGGTCATTTCCCTCGCGGGTACGTTCACCCACACCCCCGAAAACAGAAAGACCTGAATATTTCTTTGCAATATTGTTGATGAGCTCCATGATGATCACTGTCTTGCCGACACCGGCACCGCCAAACAAACCGATCTTCCCGCCTTTGGCATACGGCTCGATCAGATCGATCACCTTGATGCCGGTAAATAGGACCTCTTTCTGTGTGCTCAGCTGGTCGAACAGAGGCGGGTCACGGTGAATGGGATAACTTGGCTCAGGCGCTACATCCCCCATGCCATCGATGGTTTTCCCGATCACATTGAACAGCCGGCCGCGGATCTGATCGCCGATGGGCATCGAGATGGGTTTGTGCCGGTCAATAACCTCCATTCCCCTGCGCAATCCATCGGTAGAGTCCATGGCAACAGTCCGGATCCTGTTTTCCCCGATGTCATACTGGCACTCAAGAACGATCACATCTCCTTTTTCATTCCTGACTTCCAGGGCATCATAGATATTCGGAAGCTTGATATTTTCATCAAAGACAACATCGACAACGGGACCGATGATCTGAGATATTTTTCCGGTTTTTCTCTCTTGCATAACCGTCATTATATTTTTACAAAGATATAATATACCGCGGAAAAGCCAAAATGCGAAACTTCAATTTCCAAAATTTCCCGTAGTTTTGCGGATGAAGTCGGTATCCACCTAACAAAAGGCTCATGAAGTTATTAAAAATCTGTACGTTTCTTCTTTTTCTTTTCCCCCTTGTTCCTTTTGCACAGCGGAATGTCAATGCCATCATCGATACGGTGGAAACGCCCAACGGACCTGTCATCCTTTATAAGAATTTCACCTGGGAATACCTCCAGGACGAACCGGTCATGATGCAACCGGAGGATGATTCGACGGGGCTGTTCACCAACCGTTGGATCAATGACCAGATCTTTGCTTACCGGATACAACCCGATTCCATCAGGGACACCCTGATCAGGCTTACTTCCCCTGAGCATCCTTTCTGCATGCCGTTTTACGGAAAGCTCTTCCGTGGATTTATGTATACTCATAAAGGACTCGATATCAAGCTCAACAAAGGAGACACGATCAAGGGTGCCTTCGATGGAGTAGTACGTTATGCCAAATATAACCGCGGAGGCTTCGGGTATCTGGTGATCATCCGGCACATGAATGGCCTTGAGACCTATTATGCCCATCTTTCCAAGATCCAGGTAAAGATCAACCAAGTGGTGAAAGCCGGTGACCCGATAGGGCTTGGCGGTTCAACAGGCCGAAGCCGCGGCCCGCATCTCCATTTTGAGATCCGGTACAAGGATGTGCCGCTCGATCCGTTGAAGGTCATTGACTTTGATAACCAGAAACTGATTGCGGCTAACTTTCCGATCACGAGGAGCGTATTTTATCCAAGCGATTTTGTGGAAAATGCCATTTATGTTAAAATAAAAAACGGAGATACCCTCGGTAAACTCGCTCACAAGTACCATACCTCCGTCAAGGAAATCTGTGCGATGAATAAGATCAAACCGACTACTACCCTTAGGATTGGCAGGTCGATCCGGGTGAAATGATCTTCACTAATCCGTTTAGATCCCCTCTCCTTCCACTGAATGGGTTTTAGATTGCGTGAAGGCAAAAATTTTCTTCTGGAAAATTACAAGCAGTATAACGCCTGTGGTTATGGATGAGTCAGCTATATTAAATACCGGACGGAAAAAGGTGAAATCCTGCCCCCCTACCCACGGAACCCAACCTGGATAGTGCGTTTCAATGATCGGGAAATAAAGCATGTCCACCACTCTCCCGTGAAGGAATGTTCCATATCCTCCTTCCGGTGGAAAAAGTGTCGCAACCTGCATGTAAGTGCTCTCACTGAAAATGAGTCCGTAGAAGGCCGAATCGATGATGTTGCCCAGGGCGCCGGCCATGATCATTGAAATGCAAAGGATCAGCAGGTTGCCGGCCCCTTTCCGGCTAACCTTGTAAAGCCACCACCCGATCACGATCACTGCTACGATACGGAATAAACTCAGAAGCAGCTTGCCATAATTGCCGCCCAGTTTCATCCCGAAGGCCATCCCCTCGTTTTCAATAAAATGAATATAAAACCAGCTCCCAAGCACGGCATGGCTTTCTCCCATAAACATAGTGGTTTTGACCATGATTTTTACAATCTGGTCAATCACCAGAATAACTACCATGATGAGGATGGCCTTTTTCAATTCAGGTCCGCTTAGGATACTGGATGACTATTCAATGTCAGGTTCTGTGACAGTTCTTGGGACAGCAGTGTTAGATTGTAACCTTTTTGCCTCAATGCTCAGCGTGGCATGCGGGACGATCCGTAACCGGTCCTTGGGTATCAGTTTTCCGGTAACCCGGCATATGCCATAAGTTTTATTCTCGATTCGGATAAGGGCATTTTCAAGGCTCTTGATAAATTTTTCCTGGCGGGCAGCAAATTTGCTGTTCTCTTCCTTGGAAAAAACCTGATACCCTTCTTCAAGGACTTTGAAAGTCGGAGAGGTGTCGTTGGTATCATTATCATTACCCGTGGTATACGATTCCGTAAGGAGTTTCAGGTCGTTCTGCGCCTTTTCCAGCTTTGCAAGAATGATTTGACGGAATTCTTCCAACTCCTCATCCGAATACCGGTTCTTTTCCGTTACGTTGTTTGCAGCTGTCTTTTTCATGAATCAAAGATTTAATGTCAATAAATGTAGATACCAAAAATAAAATACGACAGAAATACTTTCATGTCGTTTCTCCTTTAATCAATCTTACGGATTGATATGTACGTTGATATTTTTTCAGTAAGATCGATCAGAACTTTTTCCAGTTCTGTGATCGATTCAACAACCTCAAAAGACTGAGCCAATGTTTCGGAGCAAATATACGAAATATTGTTATTCACAGCCACTTCTATTTCAGGTTGTTTCTGAAATTCAACGATAATTTTATCTGTCACCTCAAAACCTTTTTCTTTACGGAGGTTCTGGATGCGGTTGATGATTTCCCTGGCGATCCCTTCCTGCCATAACTCCGGAGTTACGGAGATATCTAAGGCTACGGTAAGGGTTCCCATGCTGGTCACCTGCCAGCCCGGAATATCCTCGGAAAGGATTTCCACCTCATCGGTGGTAATCTCCACAGGCTCTCCGCCTACCCACAGACTGATCTTCCCCTCTTTTTCCAGGTTGCTTATTTCCTGTTGCGGCAAGGAGGTGAGGCTTGCGGCAATTTCCTTCATCTGTTTACCATACCGCGGACCGAGTTTCTTAAAGTCCGGTTTCACCTTTTTCACCAGGACCCCGGCGGTATCGGTTATATATTCGAGATCCTTAACATTCACTTCCGAAAGGATTAGGTTCTTTACCGCCTCGATCTGTTCCTTGAGATGATCGGTCGACATGGGGATCATTAACTTGTTCAAGGGTTGCCGGACGCGAAGGTTGGTCTTTTTCCGGATCGACAGGACCATGGATGAGATTTTCTGAGCCAGTTCCATCCTTTCCTCCAGATCCTTATCGATCATCGAAGGATCGGCTACGGGAAATTCCGTTAGATGTACCGAATCGACCGGAACACTGCCGGTCACATCATTCAGATCAACGAAGAGCCGTTCCATGAAGAAAGGGGCGATGGGGGCGCCAAGCCGGGCAATGACCTCCAGACACCGGTAAAGCGTTTGGTAAGCCGATATCTTATCCTGGGAATAGTCGCCCTTCCAGAACCTGCGCCGGGATAACCGTACATACCAGTTGCTCAGGTGCTCATCCACAAAATCGGCAATCGCCCTTCCGGCTTTGGTCGGCTCATAATCAGCATAGCATTCGTCGACGAACCGGATAAGGGAATTCAGTTCCGATAGGATCCATCGGTCGATTTCAGGCCGTTCGTTTACCGGCACCTCAGATTCCCGGTAAATAAACCGGTCGATGTTGGCATATAAGGCATAAAAGGCGTAAGTATTGTAAAGGGTGCCAAAGAATTTCCTCTGGACTTCCCCGATGCCTTCAATATCAAATTTCAGGTTATCCCATAGCTGTGAATTGGTGATCATGTACCACCGGGTGGCATCCGGACCGTATTTGTTGATTGTCTCGAACGGATTGACGGCATTACCCAGGCGTTTCGACATCTTGTTCCCGTTTTTATCCAGGACCAGACCATTGGAAACGCAGGTCCTGAAAGAAACATTGTCGAAAACCATGACGGCGATCGCATGGAGGGTGAAGAACCATCCCCGGGTCTGATCAACTCCTTCTGCAATAAAGTCGGCCGGAAAATAGCTCTCCAGCTTACGTGTCTGATCAAAGGGGTAATGGTATTGAGCATAGGGCATGGCGCCGGAATCAAACCATACATCGATCAGATCCGGTTCACGGTACATCGGATTTCCGTCAGCTGTTGCCAGGATGATCCCGTCCACGAAGGGACGATGCAGGTCAAAGGAGTGATAATTCTCCTCCGAGTTATCTCCGGGCTTAAAACTGGCCAGCGGATCGGTTTTCATGATTCCGGCCATCACGGCTTTCCGGCATTCTTCCTTTAACTGTTCAACAGACCCGATGCAGATCTCATCTTTACCGTCTTCTGATCTCCATATCGGTAAAGGAGTACCCCAGAAACGGGAGCGGGAAAGGTTCCAATCAACGAGGTTTTCAAGCCAGTTCCCGAAGCGGCCGCTGCCGGTTGATTCGGGTTTCCAGTTGATGGTCCGGTTGAGGGCGATCATTTCGTCCTTATAATCCGTAGTGCGGATGAACCAGGAATCGAGCGGGTAATATAGAATGGGTTTATCGGTTCTCCAGCAATGGGGATATGAATGTTCGTACTTTTCCGTCCTGAAGGCTTTGTTCTCATGTTTCAGTTTGACAATGATGTCGATATCGACCGGGGGACATTTCCCGGCCTGGAAATCGGGATCATATTCGGGTTTCACATACCTGCTGGCAAACTCTCCCATCTGGTCCGTGAACTTTCCCTGCTTGTCGACCAGCGTCAGGGAACCCAGTCCGTATTGTTTTCCAATCCGGAAGTCATCGGCCCCGAAGCTGGGTGCAATATGGACAATACCGGTCCCGTCGTCGGTAGTAACGAAATCACCCAGCACGACACGGAAAGGATCTCCATCTTCCGGTTGGGCGTATGGTAACAACTGTTCAAATCGGATGCCTTCAAAATCCGCCCCCTTGTATTCTGCAATAACCTGGTAAGGGATGTTTTTTTGTCCTTCATGGTAATCTTCCAGCTCCAGCAGGGCATTCTTCTCGGGAAAATATTGGTGCAGCAGATCTCTGGCGAGAATTACCGTTTGTTCCTGGAAGGTGTATGGGTTGAAAGTCTTTACGAGTATGTAACGGATTTCCTTACCCATGGCCAGACCGGTATTTGATGGAAGGGTCCAGGGAGTGGTGGTCCAGGCAAGGATGTAAAGGTCTCCGAAAGGGTCGCGGAACAGGAATTCCGATCTGGTGTCCCGGATCACCCGGAACTGGGCGACCACGGTATTATCCTTGACCATCTTATAGGCACCCGGCTGGTTGAGCTCATGGGTGCTCAGACCGGTGCCTGCGGCGGGGGAATAGGGCTGGATGGTATAACCCTTGTAAAGCAACCCCTTTTTATACAATTCACTCAGGAGGTACCATACGCTTTCGATGTACTTGTTTTCAAAGGTCATATAGGGATCATCCAGGTTCAGCCAGTATCCCATGCGTACCGTGAGCTCATCCCACAGGTCCTTGTATTTCATCACATCCTTGCGGCATTCCTTATTATAATCCTCAATGGAAATGGATTTCCCGATGTCTTCCTTTGTGATGCCCAGCTTTTTTTCCACACCGATCTCAACGGGTAAACCGTGGGTATCCCAGCCGGCCTTGCGGGTGACAAAATAGCCTTTCATCGTCTTGTACCGGCAGAAAATATCCTTGATGGCCCGGGCCATCACATGATGAATCCCTGGAATGCCGTTGGCACTGGGCGGACCTTCATAAAACACGTACGGTGTTTTGCCCTTGGTCAGCTCCAGGCTTTTTTCAAACGTTCCGTGCCTGAGCCAGTAGGATTGGATCTCTTCTCCGATCCGGGTCAGGTTAAGTTTCTTATATTCGGGATATTTCTTCTTCATCACCGGGAAAAAAGTGTGCAAAAGTACAAATAATTCTTTAAACCAGTGATAAAAGTGAGGAAGTGATGAAGTGATGAGGTGATGAAGTGAGAGGAATTTGTAATTTTATCCCGAAATGAAAAGATATGAAAAGCAAAGTTTCTGTTGTCCTTGAGAACATCCATAACCGGAAAAGTGTCAGGCATTTTACCGGTGAACCGGTAACCAGAGCCGATCTGATTACACTGCTTAAAGCCGGGATGGCAGCCCCTTCGGCCCGGAACCGTCAGCCATGGGTATTTATCGCCGTCACCGGACGGGCAAAGCTGGATATCCTCGGGGAAGGACCTGCCCATACGAAAATGATATTCAAGGCCGGGGCAGCGATCGTGGTTTGCGGTGATACTTCAAGCCGTCTGGCAGAAGGGGCTAATGACCTTTGGTGGCAGGATGCTGCAGCGGCCACCGAGAACATCCTGCTGGCCGCCGAAGCCATAAGCCTCGGAGCCGTGTGGTGTGCACTTTACCCCTATGCAGACCGGGAAGACTTTGTCAGGAATATCCTTAGCATTCCCCCGCAGATCATCCCGTTCTCCATCATTCCCATCGGTCATCCCACCGGGGAGGATCTTCCAAAGGATAAATTCAGGGAAGAGAATATCCACTGGGAAACGTGGTAAGTAAAAAAATTTATCAATTCTCCATTATCAATTATCAATTCTTTTTATATTTGTTGCCTCAATTAATGGAAGCCTTATGGTACGCAATCTTAATACCCTGCGATTTACCATCATGGTGAGCATCCCGCTCTCCAGGTAAGGCGTATTCCATTCATTTCCCAGTTTTCATTATTGTTTAACAAAAGTTATGGAGGAAAAAGCCATGAAAAACATGCTTGTATTTGTATTTACCGGTCGGCCGGATGGAATTACAATATTCCCGGCCGTAAAAAATGAAAAGAGAAGAAATAAGATGTTTAACCGGTATCGAAAACGAAAGTACTATGAATACTTATGATAAATATAGCCTTTTAAAACAAAATGCACTGATCCGTGCCGGAAAGCTCTGTTGTGACCTGAAAGAAGCCATCGCCGGTACGGAATTGGATTTCACCACTGGCCGATTAGGCCGGGCCATTTTTCTACTCTCCGTCCCTATGGCCCTGGAAATGCTGATGGAGTCCGTATTTGCCATTGTCGATATCTTTTTTGTTTCTAAGCTCGGACCCGATGCCGTTGCCACGGTGGGGATCACCGAATCGATGATTACGCTGGTCTATGCGATCGCTGTGGGATTAAGCACCGCTACTTCATCGATTGTTTCACGCCGGATCGGGGAGAAAAATCAGGAAGGGGCTTCGGCCGCTGCATTCCAGGCAATGCTGACGGGATTTGTCATCTCCCTGTTCATTGCCGTCCCGGGATTTCTTTTTTCCCGCCGTTTGCTTCAGGTTATGGGCGCTTCACAGGTCATCGTCAATGAAATGTGGGGTTTTACAGCCATCATGCTCGGTGGAAATACCGTGATCATGTTGCTGTTTGTCATCAATGCCATTTTCCGAAGCGCCGGGGATGCAACTATTTCAATGCGTATCCTGTGGATGGCCAATCTGATCAACATGGTCCTGGACCCGTTGTTGATCTTCGGCATCGGTCCATTTCCGGAACTGGGCATCAAAGGGGCAGCCATTGCGACCACCACGGGACGAGGATTGGCGGTATTATCACAACTTGTCATCCTGGTCCGCGGCAAAAAGCGGGTACAGCTGGCTCTCCGCCACATCCGGCCTGACTGGCCGGTGATGAAGACCCTGATCCGGTTATCTCTCGGGGGCATCGGACAGCATTTCATCGCCACTTCGAGCTGGATCGGCCTGGTCCGGATCATCTCGATCTTCGGAAGCACGGTGGTGGCCGGTTATACCATCGCCCTGCGGATCATTATATTTGCCTTACTTCCTTCGTGGGGTCTCAGCAATGCCGCGTCCACGCTGGTGGGACAGAACCTCGGGGCGGGGCAGCCTGACAGGGCTGAACGTTCTGTTTTGATAACTGGCCGGGTGAATATGATTTTTCTCGGAACGGTGGGATTGATCCTGATCCTTTTCAGTGAATTCTTTATCCGGTTGTTCATTTCTGATCAGGCCGTGGTAGCTGCCGGCTGCGAGGGACTCCGGATCGTCAGCCTGGGTTTCATTGCATATGGGTTCGGGATGGTCCTGGTCAATGCCCTGAACGGTGCCGGTGATACGGTTAGTCCGACCATCATCAATGTATTCTGCTATTGGCTTATCGAGATCCCTCTGGCCTGGTTTTTTTCATTTTCTTTAGGGCTCCGGGAAAACGGTGTATTCATTTCGATCGTCATTGCAGAATCCGCCATGACGCTTTCAGCTTTCTGGATTTTCAGAAAAGGAAAATGGAAATTTAAACAGGTTTGAAAACAAAGGGGGTGAAGTGAAGCAGTGGACCGGTAATCTGGGAAACGGTATTCTGGTCCACTGCTTCTGTTTTATTATTGTGCGTCAGGTTCTTCCGGGATGATGATCCAGGCCAGGATATAGGCCAGTAATCCTACTCCTCCGGCAAAGAAACAAATAGCCCAGATGACCCTAACGAAGACGGGATCGATCTTGAGATAAGCGCCGGCTCCACCGCATACCCCGCCAAGGATCCGGTCCTTCTTGGAGCGATATAGACGTTTGACTTCATTCATGGTGTTGAGTGTTTAGTTTTAATTTTAGTGCTTAGACGTAAAGAACATTGTACCGTTACAAAAGTAGAAACATTAACAGATGTTTCTAAAAAATAATCGCAAAGGAGGGGATTGGTCTCTTACCGTTTTACCACTTTGATGACCTCAACAAATTCTGCCGATGCCACCTTGACAAAATAGAGACCAGATGGATTCCCCGACAGGGAGAATTCATGCTTCCGGGATCCGGTAATGGTTTGTTCGATGATCTTTTCGCCCCGGATGCTGTAAACTGTAATGTGAACCGGAATTATCAAATCCATGCCGATCAATTCCATCGTAAAGTTTTCTGAGGTCGGGTTAGGATAAAGGCTGAAAGAAGTAGCTGTCAACTCCCCGATTCCGGTTGCGATCACATACAGATGGTCCGACATAGCTGAAACACAGCCTTCAAGGGTGACAACCGTGGAATAATACCCGGTAAAGATGACCAGGTGGTAAGGACCGGTGGCTCCCGGGATCGGCACATCATCGAAGTACCACTGATTGCCTTCCGGGGATGATGATACCAGTGAATCGGGTTCAAACAGGGTGATGGAAGGAGTAGGTGGAATATCATTTACGGTTACCGGGAAATCGGGTGAAACAGTGCCATTTCCGCAGGAATTGGTGCCAAATACCGTGACAACTCCGGATTGTGATGTGATATCAAAATCAACTGTTATGACATTCGTATTTGACCCACCGGTGATGGTCGCTCCGGGAGGAACGCTCCAGGAATATCCTGTGGCATAAGGAATGGCATTGACCGAATAGGTAACGCCTGTCTGAGGCTTGCAGATCATGGTATTCCCAGTTATTTGTCCTGCTGCGCCAGGCAACGGATCGATCCAGATATATTTTGAGGAGGAAGCGCCGTTACCGCATGAATTGGTTCCCCAGACCGTGATATTCCCCGATGCTGCCGATTCGGAAAAATCCACCGTGATGTTATTGGTGCCTGCACCTCCCGCAATGATCGCGCCCGGTGGAAGGGTCCAGTTGTAGCTGGTTGCGTTGGCAATGGGGTCGACGGAATAGCTGATCCCCTGTGCCCCGGCACAGACGCTTTCCGGACCGTTGATGGGTCCGGCCGCTCCCGGGAAAGGATCCACAGTAACTGGAAAATCGGGCGACGGAATCCCGTTACCACAGCTGTTCGATCCAAAGACGGAGATGTTCCCGGATGAGGCATTGGATGCAAAATCAACCGTTATTGAATTGGTGTTGGAACCGCTCGTCGGGGTTGCTCCGGGAGGCAATGTCCAGGTATAACCGGTGGCATTCGGCAGGGGGGCGATGGAATAAATAATCCCGGTATTCCCCTGACAAACTACCGATGATCCGCTGACAGGTCCTGCCGGGGGAACACTGACATCGATGATCAATCCGTTGTAATAGAAGTTCTCGGTCGGCACATCGGTCATCGCAATCCCGTTCTCATCGGCATATTCACAATCGGCGCCTCCATTGACCGTATTGTTAAAGTCGAGGCCCGTATTCCCGGAGATGAAATTGAAGGTTAGCTTCGCAAGGGTATCTGTCGGATTCAGGGTCTTGGGACTGATATCGGTCCATACGATCATGACCTTATATAACGTGTTGCTTCCGGAGACCGGCGATGCATAAAACATCACTCCGGAGAGGAGGGGATTGGCAACACCGCCGACAAAGGTCATCACGGAGTTGATGTACTCCAGCCGAAGCGACATGGCCGTTATACTCGTAAAGCCATTGACGAGAAGGGGGATGACGATCTGGTTGTTCTGACAGCTTGATTTCGAACTGGCGCTAGTGATGGGGGCGTTCCGGATGGCAAGGACGTCATCCGGGAATGATAGGAAAGTTATCATAAACATTCCAAGGATCGATAAAAGGAAGTTTTTTTTCATGAATCCTGTTCCGGATGGGTTCGAGGCATTAAAATTAGCTGTTCTTTATCAGGTTAACGATAAAAATGTGAAAAAATTTTCCGGAAGGATCCCAGGTTCGTGACCGGTCAGTATGCCCATTTCACCCAGATGCTTCCCCAGGTGAATCCTCCGCCGAAAGCTGCCAGGATGATATTGTCCCCCTTTTTGAGTTTGTCTTCCCACTCCCAGAGACAAAGTGGAATGGTCGCCCCGGTAGTATTGCCGTACCTTTCAATATTGATCATCACCTTTTCCTTGCCAATGCCCATCCGTCGGCCGGTAGCCTCAATGATACGAAGGTTGGCCTGATGAGGAACCAGGAAGGAAATATCTTCACCCCTGAGATGATTTTTTTCCATGATCTCAGCGGCCACATCCGCCATCTTGGTGACAGCAAACTTGAATACGGGTTGACCTTCCTGGTAAACGAAATGTTCACGGGCATCTATGGTCTCATGGCTGGGTGGCTTGACCGATCCGCCGGCCTTCATATGCAGGTAGCCCCGGCCCGATCCATCGGCCTTCATGATGCTGTCCATGATCCCAAGTTCTTCGGTGGTCGGTTCCAGCAAAAGGGCTCCGGCGGCATCTCCAAATAAAACACAGGTTTCACGGGAGGTATAATCGGTAATGGACGACATCTTATCGGCTCCCACGACAATGACCTTCTGAAATGTTCCTGACTCAATGTATTTTGATGCCGTTCCGATGGCATACAAGAGACCGGAACAGGCTGCATTCAGATCAAAACTGAATCCATTGGTTATTCCTGCCTTGTCGCTGATGATGTTGGCCGTGGCCGGGAACATCATGTCGGGAGTTACCGTGGCACAAATGAGGAGTTGGATTTCATCCGGGGATGTCCCGGTCTTCTTCAGCAACCCCTTTACCGCTTCAGCACCCATATCGGAGGTGCCAAGGCCTTCCCCCTTTAAAATATGCCGTTCACGGATCCCGGTGCGTGTCATGATCCATTCATCCGTGGTCTCTACCATGGCTTCCAATTCCTTATTGGTCAGAATATAGGGAGGCACCCACCCATGAATTCCGGTAATCTTGGCTCTGAGCTTTGTCATGACGAATCAGATATGATTGATGGAATAACGTTCCAGTGCATGCTTGATGCGTTGGGAGAGTCTGGCTTCATGAACTTCCTTCGACATATGGATCATTTTCCTGATGGCATTGCCGTTGGAAATACCATGTCCGACCAGCACGGTTGAATTGACTCCCAGTAAGGGAGTTCCTCCATAATTTTCATAATTGAACCGGTCAAGATAGGAATCCTTGATGCCGCGTTTAACCATGACGCGATACATGGCTTCAACCTGTTTGAGAATGATGTTGCCGACAAAGCCATCACAAACGATGACGTCGACATTATCCCGGAACAACTCCCGTCCTTCAACATTCCCGATAAAATTATAATCCTTGGAATCCTTCATCAGCTGGTATGCCGATTGAACCGTCAGGCTTCCTTTTTTTTCCTCACTCCCGATGTTCAGCAGTCCAACCCTTGGATTCTTTATATGGAAAACATGTTCGGCAAACAGGGAACCCAGCAGGCCGAATTGAACCATCACGTCGGGTTTTGCATCGGGATTGGTACCGACATCGATGAGTATTGTCGTGCCACCGTTTTCTTTAGGGATATAGGCCGTTGTACTGGGGCGGATGATACCCTGGACCGTATTTACACTGTAAATCGCACCAACCAGCATGGCTCCGCTGCTTCCGGCGCTCGCAAAGGAATGGATTTCCTTATGCTTGAGCATGCGAAAACCGACCGAGATGCTTGAATTGGGCTTATTGATCAATGCCTTGGTCGGTTGCTCATCCATCTCAATCACATCGGGGGCATCAACGATCTCAAATTGATCCGGGTCGACCTTTTCTTCCTTCAGGAAGGTCACAATGATTTCTTTGTCGCCAATAAGGACGATCGTATCGGATTCAGGTAGCTCTTTGCGGGCCATGATGGCGCCGTGAAGGGTTGCCTTCGGGGCAAAGTCGCCCCCCAGAACATCTAAACCGACTTTCATTATCCGGGGTTTGGTAAGACAATTTATTCGGCGGCCGCCTTCTCAATGGCCGGCTTTCCTCTGTAATAGCCGCATTCCGGACATACCCTGTGATAAATCACGGGAGCGCCGCAATGGGAACAAAGTGAAATCGTCCGGGATTCAGCCTTGTCGTGGGTCCTTCTTTTGTCTCTGCGCGTATTGGAGATCTTTCGCTTTGGATGTGGCATTTTAAATTAATTAAGAATTAGGAGTTAGGAGTTAAATTATTATCATTAATATCTTGGTAACCGGGCTTTCATGAGTGTTTATGAATCGCGGAGTTTTTGGAGAATTTCCCATCGTGGATCGGGCGTATGATTCTCGCTCAGCTCCTTTAGCTTTTTCAATATTTCGGGATCACACCGGCTGTCACCTTTTTCATCGTCAGGATGAATCCGTCTGGCCGGTAAGAGCAGATGGATATATTCATAAATGAAAGAACTTATATCCAGCACGTTATCTGTTTCCGGAATGATCTGAACATCTTCACTTTCCTCTTCATACCGGTCATCCCGTTTTACAAACAATTTCTCTGTTCCATTGATGGCAAGGTAAAGCGGCTCCCCGCAGCGATCACATGGAAGGGCGACTGTCCCGCTGATGTTGAAATCGAGGATCAGCATCCGGTCCTGCTTTTCCATATCGAGATGAACCTGAACCGATCCGGAATGGATTTCGCTGGTTTCGAATTTTTCAAAGAACGACGGATCGATTTCGAAATCGAAGGCATGGTTGCCTATTTTCAATCCACTAAACGGGATCAGAAATTGTTTCAGATAATCCACTTTTTTTTAAAAAAGGGCTGCAAAGTTATAAATTAATCTGGTGAATACCAAATACGTATTTAATTCTATCTTTGTATCCAAGATAGTTAACCATAGGACCGGGCCTAAACCCGGTGACAAAACCCATCATGTTATGTTTAACAAAATGATCACTCTGCTGCTGCCATTCATGCCTAAGAAGCTCGTATGGATCTTTTCGAAAAAATATATTGCGGGGGAAACCATCGAGGATGCCATCCGGGTATGCAAAGAGCTGAATGCCTCTGGTATTAAAATCACCCTTGACCTTCTGGGTGAATTCATCACCAAATTGGAAGAGGCTGAAAAGAACAAAGAAGCCTATCTTTCCATCATTGACCGGATCCAGTCGGAAAAAATCGATGGAAACTATTCCCTGAAACCGACTATGTTCGGACTGCTCATTGATCAGGAAGTTTGTTACCGCAATATCCGGGAAATTATTCAGAAAGCTGCTTCCCACCAGGCATTTATCCGGATCGATATGGAAGATTCCCAATGCACGGATCTGGAGATTACCCTTTTCCGCCGCCTGAAAAAAGAATTTCCGGCCACGGTCGGTCTGGTTTTACAGGCTTACCTGAAACGTACGCTTAAAGACATTGAGAACCTTTCCGATATTCATTCGAAAGAGATCCCGTTGAATTTCAGGTTATGCAAAGGCATTTATGTGGAACCCGAAGCCATCGCTTACAAGAAATACCAGGAAGTGGACGATCATTACCTCGAAGACCTTGAACTCATGTTCCGGAATGGGATGTACCCGGGGATTGCAACCCACGACAAACCACTGGTCACAGGCGCCTATGACCTGATCAAAAAACACAAGGTTCCCAAATCGATGTACGAATTCCAGATGCTTTACGGAGTCACTCCGGAATTGCGTAAATCGATTGTGGAAAAAGGACATACGATGCGGGTTTATGTTCCCTTCGGAAAACAGTGGTTTGGTTATTCAACCCGCCGGTTGAAGGAAAACCCCAAAATGGCTTCCCACATCATCAAAGCTTTGTTCATCAAGGGTTGATGTTTGAATCTTCTACCCTTCACAAGCTGAAAAAGAACCCTACAGAGATCAGGTTCTCTACCTGAAGATTTTTACTTACTCTTTCTTCATAGAAAAGACGGGTTTGGATACTTGTTTTCAGGAATTTATTGATCCTTACATCAACCAGGTTTTTCAGGACCATGTCGATGGGATCGTTGTAGTTTTTGAACAGCAACATATCGCATATCCAGTGAATCCGTTTTTTAAATTCTGCATCGACAAGGAGATGCATGGACAGGCCATATTCAAACAAATGATCTTTATCCGGGGGAACACCATAAAAACCGTTAGTGCCTGACTCCTCATATACCCTTTTATCCCTGACAACCGTGAGCCGGGCTGAGCTGATGCCGAAATTGATGTTCCCGAAGCGGGGCCATGACCAACCAAGTCCGGTCGAGAAGGTCCATACCAAAGGGGTGAGAAAGGCAGAATTCAGACGTCTTACAGGATTTCCTGACGGATCGGCATGGTAATCATATCCGTTGAAAATACGGCTGTTCAGATTTGAGGCAAAGGTATATGACAGATTCCTGTGCAACAGGATTTCCAGCTTTGTGTCGAGGGTGTTGTCATCCATCTGGAACCATGTTACGCTGTCGAAAAAGACCTGTAAACCCAGATTGTGGACGAAGGTATTGCTGAGCTTGAAATTCCTGTTGTTATCGAGGACCGACTGATAGCGGATGTTCTGCAGGATGGTAAGCTGGTCGGTGTTTTTTTCATGCTGCCAGTTCAGAAAAAAAAGGGTCGAAAAGTTAAGGGAATATTCCAGGACCTGTGCAAAACGAAGGTTTATCAGGGAAGTTCCGTCACCGGGTATCTCATTCAGCCTGACCAGCCGAACGGTATCTCTCCAGATGACTTCCTGCCCAAAGACAGAAAAGCATCCCAAAAAGGCATATACAACCCCAATCCCCGACAACATCCTGTACCGTTCCAAAACCGGAAACCATTATTCCTGCCATTGGTGAGAAACCATTCCCGTCACTTAACCGGGGGTATTTATTTGATGACCAATTTTTGCCTGCTGTTCAGCTTCCAGCTTTTCTGCATGTCAAAATTGAGGAAGACGATCCGGATCCGGGCGTGCTTGTTTTCCCTGGCTGCTTCTGCCACTGCGAAAAGCCGTTCATTCAGCTTACCGGCAAAGGTGGCCCAGGTAATGACCGTTACAAAATCAAAACGGCTGGTTGAATCGGCCGGAATGGCATCACCGGAAAGTGGTGTCAGCTGCTTCAATAAATCCTGGTAGCGGAATGTGTTATCCGTTTCATACACCGTATCGGTCTTCAGGTTCCGGACGAAATATCCGGCTGACCATTGACATTTTACAGAATCCTTGACATTGACCATCAAACCCTTTTCGTTAAAAAAAAGAGAACCGATCAGGTTCTTCCTGAATCGCGGGTCTCCAAGGTAATGGCAATAAGAGGCGGAGTCGCTGAAAAGGAAGACATCACAATCAGACCGGTTCATCTTCTTCAAAAACCCGAGGATGGTAGCAGGCGTTTCTTCCCTTGGATTATGTATACCGTACTTCCATTTTATCATGGTGACACAGCTCCCGAAAAAAAGGATTAACAACAGGGAAACCCATCGGATCGATTTCATAAAGTCTCTTTCATTTGTTGATCATTTGGTTTTAATAACCCCACCCGGCCCCCTCCCCTTGCAGGGGAGGGGGCCGGCAAAGGTTTTTTCTCGCTTAACAGATTATTTAAAGGTGACTGTGATCAGATCCCCGCTGATATTATAGGCGTAAGATCCGGCAGGTATGGTGTAATTGCCTTGAAGCTCCAGTTTGGAAAGTACTTCGGGTGAAAACGTCAGGGGCCCGTCAAGGATGAATTTCCCATTCTGAAAGAACTTATCAAAAGTGGCTTTATCCAAAGCTTTTGTACCGCTGATGCTGAGGATCAGGATCCCGTTGGCTTTCTCGAAATCTCCGGCTATTTGTCCGGGTCCGATCAGTTTATCGGTCCAGATGTGGCAGCATCCCCCTTTTTCCCTGGGAACACACGACTGGGTTGCACCATCCCAATAAGCCTTTGACGAAATGACAATATGGATACCCAGCAAGCTGCTGAAAGGTAATGCTGATGCCATTACCTGTGCGACGGTTAAAAAAGAGATCAAAATGACAGAACATTTAATAATCGTTTTCATAGTTGTTTGTTTTTCCTATGGATCGGCCGGATTTACCGCCGGCCAAATACGGTCGGTTGGTTTGTTATGGAAGCTCAACCCGGCTACCCGAAAAGACGGAACACACCGGCCCCGGTATTTCGCTGTTCATTATTTACCTCACTGATTTTTCCCCTCCTTTTCCATACTTGGTTTTTGGGTCTTAATCAGGATTGGCGATAAAAGGTGATACCTCTCCGGTAAGTTTTTTTTAACATTTTTTTCAAAAAAGGATAAATAGATATAAATCATTTATTTACACATTTCCCTTGGAAATTATCTAAAAAATTTTTAGTATCTTTGCAGGCGAATTCGAAAACAAGGAAAAAACCGTGAGGAAAATATGGAAAAAGTGAAAGTTTTGTTTGTTGCGCAAGAGATTACTCCATACCTGAAAGAGAGTCCAATGGGAATTATCGGACGTTACCTCCCACAGGGAATTCAGGAGAAGGGCAGGGAAATCCGTACCTTTATGCCACGTTACGGGAATATCAATGAACGCCGGAACCAGTTGCACGAGGTAATCCGCTTATCAGGAATGAACCTGATCATCGACGACTCAGATCATCCCCTTATCATCAAAGTAGCCTCGATCCAGCAAGCCCGGATGCAGATTTATTTCATCGACAATGAAGATTATTTCCAGCGGAAATACACCCTTCACGACAAGAACAACAAGTTTTTCCCCGATAACGATGAACGGTCTATCTTTTTCTCCCGTGGAGTTCTGGAAACCGTCAAGAAACTGGGATGGGGCCCGGATATCATTCATTGCCATGGTTGGATTACCAGTCTCGTACCTATATATATTAAAAAGGCATACCGTGACAACCCCTTGTTCAGTGAGTCAAAAGTGATCTATTCCATTTATGACGATGATTTTGATGAACTGTTAAGCAAAGATTTTACAAGCAAGATCAAAATGGAAGGCATCACTCAGAAAGATCTTAAACACTATAAAGCTTCAAATTACGTTAACATCATAAAGTCAGCGATCGATTTTTCTGATGGAATTATCATCGGTTCCCCGAGAATTCATCCGGAATTGCTCGAATATGTTAAGGAATCGGATAAACCTTTTTTGGAATATCAGCCTCTTGACCGGTATGTGGATGCCTACAACGATTTTTATGATGAAGTACTGGTCAGTGAATCGATTACCGTTGAGTAACTCCAACATTCTAAACCAACACAATTGAAATCGTATTTTGCCTCTCTTCCGGGATCCTTGGTGATTGGTGTTTTGCTGCTTCTTGCTTTATTTTCCTGCAAAAAGGATCCGTATGAGCTGGGTATTGATCTGCTTCCGCCCAGCGATACCCTGCATGTTTCCGTTACCGATACCTGTACGGTGGAGGCCTTTTCAGTTTTACAGGATTCGGCCAGAACGGATAACTCAACCAAGCTGATTCTGGGAAGTATTATGGATCCCATGTTCGGAAAAACAACCGCAAGCTTTTATACCCAGGTCCGTCTCAGCTCTGACGCAGTCAGCTTCGGAACCGATCCGGTGCTGGACTCCCTTGTTCTGGTTCTGTATTATAACGCATGGTATGGCGATACCACCACCACCCAGAATATAAAAGTATATGAGATCAGCCAGTATCTTGAAAGCAATCAATCTTACTGGTCCAACCAGCAGATGGAATCATATCCGAACCTGCTGGCCGATCTGACTTTCACACCTCATCCGACCGACAGTGTAAAAGTGAATGGCGATAATGATGCACCGCAGTTGCGCATCAACATGAATCAATTCGGCAACTATCTGGGGAATAAAATCCTGTATGCCCCTGCGAGTGTCCTGGAAACCAGTGCGAAATTTGTTTATTTCATGAAAGGGCTGCACGTTGAAACAACGCCCCTGAATACAAAAGGAGCCTTGCTGGATTTTACGGCTTCAAACAGCATATCCAAACTGGTAATTTACTATCATAACACCGATCAGGGCGACTCGCTGAGCTATGAAATGCCGGTTGATGACAACAGCATCCGGTTCAATCATTTTGATCATAACCAATACCTGGATGCAAGTGAAGAGGTTAAGCGACAGATCCTTAACCATGACAGCCTCCTCGGCAGCAACCAGCTTTTTCTCCAGACCACCGGTGGCATCAAGATCAAGGTTAAGTTTCCGTATCTGAAAGATTTCGGGAAAGGGAAAATTGTGGCCATCAATGATGCCCTGCTGGTTTTTTACGCCAACGAAACCGACACCACCCTCTCCCCGCCTCCGCAACTTACGATGGTCCGGCAGGACAGCATCGGGAGGATCGCCTACCTGATCGATGAAAATGAAGGGAGCGGCTATTTCGGCGGAGCATATGATTCCGTCAGCCACTCGTATTACTTCCGGATTACCCAGCATATCCAGAAAGTCATTCAGAATGCCTATTCCAACAGCTATGATCTTTTTATGCTCACCAGTGATCCGGCGAAGCCCTCAGTCACGCCTTACCGGGTCAGACTGAATGGGACCAATCCGGCCATACCCGGTTCCCTTGATACCCGTTTCCGGTTAAAATTGATTTATACGCGTCTGCTATAATTTTCCCGTTAATTTTGACTGTCAAAATCTGAAACTATGTGTGGAATTGTTGCCTATGTCGGGCCGAAACAGGCTTATCCTATTCTTATCAAGGGTCTGCATCGCCTGGAATACCGGGGTTATGACAGCGCCGGAATATGCCTGCTGGATGAGGAGCTAAGGATCTATAAATGCAAGGGGAAAGTGTCTGAACTTGAAGAGCATGTCAGGAAGGAAAAAACCTCCGGGACCATTGGTATGGCACATACCCGGTGGGCAACCCATGGCGAACCCAGTGTGATCAACGCCCATCCCCATTATTCTCAGAACAAGACCATTGCGATCATTCACAACGGCATTATCGAAAATTATGCAGTGCTTCGCAGCGAGTTGAAAAAAAGGGGATATCACTTTGCCAGCGAAACGGATACCGAGGTGCTCGCTCACCTCATCGAAGATATCATGACCAATGAACAGGTTCCGGTTGAAGAGGCAGTGAGGATTGCCCTGAACCAGGTCATCGGAGCCTATGCCATTGTCATTCTCTCTCAGGAGTTCCCTGATAAGATCATTGCAGCACGTAAAGGAAGTCCCCTGGTGGTAGGCGTGGGCAACGATGAATTCTTCGTTGCCTCCGATGCCACTCCCATCATTGAATACACCGACAACGTGGTTTTTCTGAATGACGAGGAGATCGCCATCATCGAACGCGGGAAACCGCTGAAGATCCGAACGGTAAAAAACAAGAAAAAGACTCCCTATATACAGAAGCTGGAAATGAGCCTCGGTGAGATCGAAAAAGGCGGGTTCGATCATTTCATGCTGAAGGAGATCTTCGAACAGCCAAGGTCTATCCGCGACAGCATGCGGGGACGGCTTCATGCTGAAGAGGGTACGGTGACGCTGGGTGGTATCCGGGATTATGAACAAAAGCTCCTCAATGCAAAACGGATCATCATTACTGCCTGCGGAACCTCCTGGCATGCCGGATTGGTTGGCGAGTACCTGATCGAAGACCTGACCCGTATCCCGGTCGAGGTAGAATATTCATCAGAATTCCGTTACCGGAATCCGGTTATCTATGAGAATGACGTCATACTGGCCATTTCCCAGTCGGGCGAAACGGCAGACACCCTGGCAGCCATAGAACTGGCAAAATCAAAGGGTGCAACTGTGCTTGGGATCTGCAATGTGGTAGGGTCATCCATTGCAAGAGCCACCCACGCCGGTGTATATACCCACGCGGGACCTGAGATCGGGGTCGCCTCCACCAAAGCCTTTACGGCACAAGTCGTAGTCCTCGCCATGATGGGCCTGCTGATCGGTCAGAAAAAAGGGACCATTCCGCAATCGTTATACTACAAGCTCCTTCTTGAACTGCAAAATATCCCCAACAAGGTTGGAAAGATCCTCGAGATGAACGACCAGATCAGGGAGATCGCCGTCATTTACAAGGATGTGAAAAATTCTCTGTATCTCGGTCGGGGCTACAATTTCCCGGTTGCCCTGGAAGGCGCCCTGAAACTAAAGGAAATCTCCTATATCCATGCAGAAGGATACCCTGCTGCAGAAATGAAGCACGGACCGATTGCCCTGATCGACGAATATATGCCGGTTGTCTTCATCGCCCCGAAGAGAGGAACCTATGAGAAGGTGATCTCCAACATCGAGGAAGTGAAGGCCCGGAAAGGAAAAATCATCGCAATCATTACCCAGGGTGATGAGACTATGAAAAACCTGGCCGATCATTATTTCGAAATCCCGGATACAGAGGAAATGTTTGTTCCCCTGCTCGCCACCATTCCGTTGCAATTACTTTCATACCATATTGCCGTCATGCGCAATTGCAACGTGGACCAGCCACGGAACCTGGCCAAATCGGTGACGGTGGAGTAGACTTCCGACTGCGGACTAATCTTTCCCGGGAATCCTGAATCCTACGGGTTCCATTGGCTTACGCTTCTTTTCAATCAGCTGACGGATGGTTTTAAAGATCAGTTGAATATTTTCGTCATTTGAAAAAACGATCCTTCCCGGTTCTTCGATCTTCAGAGCAGGTTCTTTATGTGCTTAAAGGAACCGTCGCATTTGTATTTGAATGTTTGGAATGAATGTGCCTGAAGGATCAGAAACTCAAAGGTCTATTTATGGGTTTACAGGATTTTGTTTCGGTTTTCCTTTATTCCAGCTTAGTTTTGAAACACAATACCTTTAAACAATGAAAAAACTGACTCTCAGTACACAGCTTTTGATTAAAAGAAATCCGATTGAGGCCTTTTTTATGTTGGCTATAATCATTTGCTTTGGAACTCTATTCCCTGCAATTTATTTGGTTCCCAGAGATAATACTCCCGGTCAGATCCTGGGATTTTATCTCGGGAAGGTCGGAGTATTCAGTCCGGTTATTTCAGCAATCATTATTACACGAATCATTCAGCGGGTAGGTATTCGGGTATCTTTAACCAGCAGGTTAAAGGTTTTACTTCCCATGTGGCTGATCGCCCTTGTTATTTGTATGGCTGACATGAAACTAACCGCACCTCCGGATGTTCCGTTAACCGGTCTGATTTTACTTTCTCTGCCGGTTTCGTTTCTCCCGGCATGGGTAATTTCATGTGCATTTTCAGGCACTGCAAGCGTCAGAAGTATGCTGGCAACCTTAGTCAGGCCGAAAGGGAAAATAATTTACTACCTGGTTGCTTTGTTGACATTTCCAATCATCCATATTGCCGGTACTATAATTACTAATTTAATGGATGGCCGTGCATTGTTTCCCATGGTTAGTCGTGGTACGAACCTCTCTTACACGATCTTTGTGACCTTTTTTTCCGTTCTCCTGTTCTCAGGAGGTCTTAATGAAGAATCGGGATGGAGAGGATTTGCTCAAAAAAGACTTCAGGCAAGGTACAATCCCCTCGCTGCAATAGTAATCTTGTGGTTCCTTATGGTTGTTTGGCATATTCCCAACGATCTGATACAGTATCAGAATGGTGGATATTTTATGATCCGGATAGTAACCTACCTGTTTATCACCGTCTTGTTTTCATGGATCTACAATCGAACCGGCGGGAGTATTTTAGCGATAGCAATCTTCCATGCTTCGATGAACTCCATGAATCCATTGATGGGCGTATTTCCGATCACCGCCATAGGGAATATACTGCTTATAGGCTTTGCATTGATTGTCATAGTTGTTGATAGCATGTGGCATAAATTACCGAAGGATCATCCTGCTGTTTTTTCTGATAATTGAGATAGCCCCGGATGGTAAAAATTAATTAAAAAACACAACCAAAATAATTTGTCGACAAATGAAAGCATTACCATGGTATAACTGCGCCAACGGTCAAATATCATTTTCAATTGCCGGGAAATGTGGTTATATTTGAAACCAACCCTCCGGGTTAAAAATCGTGAACCTGTGAAAGCCGCAGCTGCATATTTTTCAATGATCCTTCTTTTAATTGGCTTTACTGCCGCAAAGGCGCATGGCGGCACTCAGTTTGAAAGGATATTGGGTCCGTGGAAGTTTTATCCGGCTGATCATCCTGATTTCAAAGATCCGGGATACGACGACTCAAAATGGAGTGAGGTCCCTGACCCTCGAATTCCCCGCAATCCGATAGGAGTGAAATGGCTGAGACTAAGTATCCCGTTTCAAAGCGATACCGGGCCATTAATATTCAGCCTGGTCGATCTTCAGTCAGCTTATGAAGTATGGTGGGATGGGCATCTGCTTGCAAGGAACGGTAAAGTTGGCGTGGACAGGGTCTCGGAGGTGCCAGGCACGATCCATTTCTCCTTTCTGGTGGATGGATCCTATACAACGAAAGGGATGCACCTGCTGGGAATCAGGTATTCCAATTTCCATGATTTTTCCATTGATGATTATTCCATATATCCTTCTCTTGCAGACCAGTTATCCTTGGGTGACGGACTCCACCGGTTTTTCATACGGCTCATCCTTAATTTCGGGATCTGTCTTTCAGCTTTCCTTATCGGTATTGCTCTTTTTACAGGAGGAGGTATGTTTAAATCTTACATCTATTTCTCTCTGATCGTGTTGCCTTCATGGCTTGTATTTGGGTTTTTTGGTTTGATGTATGCTATAAACCTGCCATCCTGGTTTGCAGGTGTGAAACAGCTCCTTTATTTTTTTATATATAATGGAACATACTTTTTTATCGGGATGTTCTTTATTATTTATTTCAGGGTTCCCCGGAGATATTTCTATTTTTCACTGATGATACTCCTCCTGCTGACAAATATCGTCACGAGATGGAATGGCATCATTAGTCTGTATTCCTGGCAGTATTACGTGATCCAGATCATGATCCACCTGTTGAACCTTGGTCTTCTGGTTTATGGAATATTCCGGAAAAGACCGGGGAGCTGGATTTTCCTCACGGCCTACCTGGTTTTTTTTCTGACACTTCCGCTTGAAATTTCCGGTCTTACGTTTATGAAACACGTTCTCATCTATGATATCGCTTTCTTTCTTTTCATCTTTATTCTTTTTTTTACCGTTACCGCACAACTCAGGATTCAGATACGTAAGCAACATAACCTGGAAGTCCGCACCATGAGGCTGGAATCAGAGATTCTTAAAAAAGCCATTCAGCCGCATTTTCTGATGAATACCCTGGCATCCCTGCAATCCTGGTCAAGGCGTGATCCGGAAAAGACCGCCCTCATGATCCAGGCCATCGCAGGAGAATACCGGATGATCAACGAAATAGTATCTGAAACTCTGATCCCGATTGGAGAGGAGCTGAAGCTTTGCAGGCATCACCTGGAATTGATGGGATATCGCCGCGATGCAAAATATGAATTGATATGTGACCCTCCCTGTGATACAGAAATGATACCCCCGCTGATATTTCACACCTTGATTGAGAACGGCCTGACTCATGCCATGGTTCCAAAGGAAAACGGAACTTTCTGGTTTTCCTGTTTCCGGGAACCGGGAAAAACAAGATGCAGTCTTAAAAATAATGGTTCATTGCTGGATACGAACCTGACATATCCTGCTCATGCAATTAAGGAGGGAACGGGTTTTAAATATATAAAGGCACGACTGGAAGAGGCCTTTCCCGGGAGGTGGAATCTGCATTACGGCTTGAAAGAGGGAAAATGGGAAGTGGAGATCATGATACAAAAAAAAGGGACATGAAAATTCTAATTGTGGAGGATGAACCTCCCATTGCTGTAGATATTGAGGAGTATGCGATTGGTTTTTTTGGTGATAATCTTGAAAAGATTACCTCGGTTTATACCTTCGAGGAGGCCGGCTCTTTTCTTGCGCGGGATTGTATTGATCTTTGCCTGCTTGATCTGAACCTGAGCGGAAAAAATGGGTTCGACATTCTTAAGGAGTGTGTTTCACATGATTTTCATACCGTTGTAGTATCAGCATACACTGAAAGGGCCATTGAGGCTTTTAAATATGGAATTCTTGACTTTGTGCCGAAACCAATCGATGAAAAGCGGCTGGAGCTTGCTTTTGAACGGTTTTTGGGCCGACTCAAGATTGAAGGGAAAGGAACCGCCTACCTGGTAGTCAGGAAAAAGAACGAAAATTTTCTATTATCTGTCGATCAGGTTTGTTATTTCAAGGCTGACGGATATCTGGTTGAAATTCACCGGATCGACGGGAGTTCAGACCTGATCGAAAAATCCTTGAATAAACTGGAACAAATACTTCCTGAACATTTTTTCCGGGTTCACCGTTCGTATATTGTCGATACCGGTTTCATTACTTCCTACCGGCACAAGGGCGGAGGGATCTATGAGATCAAGCTTAAGAATGGAACATTAATCCCGTTAAGCAACACCAAAGTGAAGATCCTCCGGCAATTTATCTCAGAAGGATAGGATCCGGACAGGCTAAAACTTCTTTTTTACCAATAAATCAACCACTTTCGCAAAATAGATAATAAACTGACGGTTAGATATTTCATCAGAGTAGCGTACTCAATCAAGGGTGAAGGGCGAAAGGTGGTTGCGAAATCTCCTAAAATTCAAAAGCTAATCCAATCTTTGGAATAAAGTGGAATTGATAAAAGCTGGGTGCTAAAAACACACTCCACCTTAAATTTGCTTCTTTTGTATAAAAAGACCATCCAAAACGAGGATCAACAATCGGCCCTTTGTCGTCTCCCCAGGCTTCTCCGGTCCATGTGCTCCAGGAATATCCTCCGCGGATGGCGATATAGGTATAATGGGTCCGGGTATCATTGATATCCCTCAGGTTGAACCTCAGCTGCAGATAGAGGTTGATGGTCTGTGTATTGTAAGTTGCGATGCCGACTCCGAGTGAAAAGGTCTTGGAGAACTGATAGCCGTGGGTGGTGAAGGCTTCCAGTATCGGCCTGGGGGTGGCATTTTTCGGGAAGGTCGCCCCGATAGCCACTCCAACATCACAGAAATACCCGATGTTATGCTGGGCATAATTCCTGTGTTTTGCACTCAACGCGGCAGGCAGCATCAACAAGACCAATAATAACAGATTACTTCTCACCTTTCAGCATTTAAATCAGCAAATGAAGCATGCAGTATGTATAAAAATCCTGGCCCGCTTCCTTATGGTCCTTGCCGGGGATATCATGTTTTGTCACGTCGCAGCCGGCCGCGAGGAAGGCCTGATAGGCACTTTCGGTATTTTCATACGGGACGATGGTATCCTTGGTCGCGTGTAGCAGGGTTATCTTGGCCCTGGGCACCCAGTTGGTCACTTTCCCATACACGATCAGGCTGTTGTTCCTGAGGGCCCGCCTGAATTTTACCGTATTCGGGAACGTAGTGTCAAAGGCTTCAGGGGCCATGATCTTTGTAAGTTTTGTTTCACCCATCATGGCCGAGACCTCATCGGTCGTATACTTTTTCGAGATGATCCACTCCTGGTAATTGTGATACAGCTTGCTGGCGAACATCTTGCTCAGGTCGAGGTCCAGGCTGTCGCCGTAATTCATCCCGAGGATCAGGAGCGGGATGGTCACCGGCTGGCTGCTGTAATCACTGGATACAAAGGTGTCGTAAGACTTGATCAGGTCATAGGCACCGCCTCCCGCGAACACCTGGTGGATGATAAAGGCATCCTTGTAGAGGGGTTCTGTTTCAACGAACTTAAGAAATGCCAGCGAAGCCTGTCCGCCCTGGGAATACCCCATCACGGTGACCTGGTGGGACATCTTCCGGCTGATGGAGGCGAAATATTCTTTTGCTGCGAGCAGCATATCGGCTGCAGCCTGGCCTGTGCTGATGACATCATAATACGGGTGGACCAGGTTCTTCGACGCGCCATACCCGATATAATCAGGTACCACCACGACATACCCGAACAGGGCAAAAAGGCCTTCGGTCACCCCCATCTTCCGGGAAGGCACTTCGTAGTCGGCCCCCAGGGTAAAATGCATCCCCAGGATGGTGCCCATCCTCCCGAAATCCACATCGGCCGTAGGATAGAAGATCGCTCCCGAAGCCAGGATGGGATTGCCCTTGGGATCGACCGTGTTATACACGATGGTAACGATCTTTAGTTTTTTGTTCGGCAGGGCCCTGCAAAGGACCGAATTGGGATTCTGTTTCATCCTGGCTGCAAAGGTGTATTTATCGACCACTTCGGTCTTTTCGACCCTTTCCAGGAAGACAAAATCCTCCAGGGGCTCCTTCTTGCAGGAATGAAAGGCAAGAAAGACCAGGAGAAAATTTATAATGATCGTTAATCTGTGGCAGGTCATATGGAATAATGTTCTAAAAAAGGAATGCCAGTGTCAGCTCAAGCCCCATTTGCCGCAGGGCTTTGTAATCGTCGGAATTGATCCGGTTCAGGTTCCACCGGTACCTGCCATCCACCTGGAATTTCCAGAGGTCGAATCCCATTCCGGCTGCAAGTCCGCAATAAAACCGGTTGAAATGCCACCCGGGCTGAGTGTGGTCCACATCAAGCACTTCCCAGAAACTACCGTAGCTTCCCACCACATAGGAAGCGTATACCGTGCCAGTGATGTAAGGCCTGAAGATCTTGCTCAGCTTCAGGCCCAGCTTGAAGCTCACAGGGAGGTCGATCGACTTTATTGTGACAAGGCAATCGGTGATATAGAGCAGGTCGACCTCTGTTCTGGATTCGGTGAACTGGAGCCCGGGCTCAAGGGAGTAGTTGAGGAAACCTCCCCAGGTATACCGGAAGAAGGCACCGAAGGTATAACCGGGCTTCGGCTCGAAATCGGAATAATAGCCTTTCCCGTAATTCTCCAGATGGATATAATTCACCCCTCCCAGAACGCCGATCCTCCAGGGTCTTTGCTGGGCCATGACCGTGGCGGCGAGAACCCACAATAAGACCAATGCCGTCAGTGTTTTTTTCAAGATCCTGAAATGACGTTCTGTTGTCTTTCAAAAATAAGGATTTTTATTAAACAAACCGTTTTATTTATCGTGACGCGTGACGCGTAACACGTGACGGGGAAGAATCGTGACATGTCATGAGAATAATTATTTTTGTATAATACTCCGAAAACCCGGAAAAGTATGAAATCAAGAGCATTTTTATTGATTTTGGCCATCCTGTCAGCCTCCGAAATGAGATCCCAGCAGAATGGATTTGTGCATGCCTACGACTCCATGCACCAGATTTTCTCGAAGTATTATCCTTTCACGGAATGGAAGGCGATCGACTGGAACACGGTGGATGCCCTGATCAGGCCGCGGATATTGAATGCATCGGCTGCAGGAGATTCGGTTGCCTTTTACATTGCCCTGAAATCGTATTATGATTTTGCACACGACGGTCATGTAGGCTTCCGTCATGGCTGGGAGAACGTCAAGACAGCGGCCCGGTACCGGCAGATCGGCGGAAGCTACGGCTTTGCGCTTACCACCCTGGATGACGGCCGGGTGGTGGCACGTCTGGTCAATCCCGGATCACCGGCGGCCCTTGCGGGCATGACGTTCGGTGCAACGATCCTTGAGGTGAATGACATGTCCGTCCAGGCAGTCCTTGACACCGTACCTGTCCTGTGGGCTGAAATGATCCCGGCAACGATGGAATTCAAGAAAATAAACCAGGGCCGTCTGATTGGCAGGGCACCCGTCGGTGGAACGATAAAGATACAATTCCTGAACAGGGGAAGTGCCGACCCGGTGACGGCCACCATGGCCGCGGTGGATGATAATTACCTGACTTACGACCAGACATCGATGCACCCCGTTGAACCGGTCCCTGGTGTGTTCTCCCATATTATTCAGCCATCCGGGTTCGGTTACATCAAGCTGAACAGTGAAGGGGGGGATTCTGCCTTTTTGAAAAAAGTGTATACCGACTTCAAAGATGCCCTCATGAGCTTTGACCAGCAGGGAGTAAAGGGACTGGTCATCGACATGCGGGTGAACTGCGGCGGGGACGATGCCCTCTCCGCGGCAATCTCCGGATTCTTTCAAACCGACACGGTCCTGTATGAATACCAAACGTGGTACAATCCAGCCGATGACTCCATAGAGGTGTGGCCCCTGCCCATTGCCCATTTCGACCCTGTGACGCTCCATCCTGTCTACCGCCAGAACTATCCGCCGGGATCCCTGTACACGGAGCCGCAAGGATATTATTACAACAAGCCGGTGGTGGTGATGGTGAATCCGCGCAGCATCAGCAGCGGCGAAGGGTTCCCCATGATGCTTCAGAAGCTCAACCGTGGCAAAGTGGTGAGCTTTTACGGGACCAACGGGTCCTTCGGAATGGTAGACCGGACACACTATTTCTTTCCTCCCCCGGATGATCTGAAGCTGACTTATCCTTATGGTCAAAGCGTTGACCAGGACTTCAGGATACAGCTCGACAGCGACAGCGCGATGCATGGCGGGGTCGTGCCCGACATCCGGGTGCCCATCAATGATACTGTCATCGACCAGCTCTATATCGACAGTATTGATGTGGAGCTGAACTACGCCGTCAAAACCCTGCAATCAATACTGGGGATCGGACCTCCGCCGTCAACGGCCTCCGGGCTTGAGCTTGAGCAGAATGTACCCAATCCTTTCAGCGTTTTTACCCGTATCTCTTACCGGCTGCCCTCGGATGCCTTTACGGTGCTGGAATTTTGTGATATATCCGGAAGGGCGTTGCAGACCCTGGTCAGCCGCCGGGAAAAGCAGGGATCCTATCCGGTGACCTTCGATGGTTCTGCCTTTGCCAGGGGTGTTTATTTTTTCAGGCTGAAAGCAGGGGCTTCGGTGGTCACAAGGAAGTGCGTCATAAACTGAACCACAAGGCGGTTGGTGCTTCTTTTGCAAACCCATTCTGAACCATGTCGCTCTTCCTTTGCTCGCTCAACTCCGGCAGTAACGGAAACTGCTATTACTTGGGAAACCGGCAGGAGGCAGTGCTCGTCGATGCAGGTATTTCCTGCCGGGAGACGGTGCTGCGGCTGGAGCGTTCCGGGTTATCCGTCAAAAATGTAAAGGCCATCTTCATATCGCATGAGCATAGCGATCACATCCGTGGTGTGGAGGTCCTTTCGCGCAAATACCGGATCCCGGTTTACATTACCCGTTCCACCCTGAAGGAATGCCGGCTGCGTCTTGAAAAAACCCTGATAAAGCACTTTGTCCCGCTTGAAAAGATCCGTATCGGCGGACTGACGGTCAAAGCCATTCCCAAGCACCACGACGGCATTGATCCGCACAGTTTCGTCATCAGCAGCGAAAGGATCACAACAGGGGTCTTCACCGACATCGGGAAAGTGTGTGACAACATCTCCGGCCATCTCCGGGTTTGTCATGCCGCCTTCCTTGAATCAAATTATGATGAAGGCATGCTGGAGAACGGCAGTTACCCGGTTTTCCTGAAGCGGCGCATCCGCGGTGGCGAAGGCCACCTGTCGAACCTCCAGGCCCTGGACCTCTTCCTGAACCACCGTGCTCCTTTCATGAAGCTGCTCATCCTTTCGCATCTTTCGGCAAACAATAACCACCCGCGACTTGTGGAGGATCTGTTCCACCCCCATGCCGGTGGGATTAGGATCGAGATTGCCTCCCGTTACGGCGAAACCAGGGTTTTCCAGGTGAGGGGGAAATAGTCGCCCTGTTACCCTAATTCGCACTTCACACTTCAGACTTCGGACTATTCTTTCCCGGGCATCCTGAATCCTACGGGTTCAATTGGTTCACGCTTCTTTTCGATCAGTTGACGGATGGTTTCGAAAATCAGTTGTACGAATGCCCGCATGATTGCAATGTTGACCGCGATTGCTTCTTTTGAGTTCAATATTCCGGATAGCATTGCGACGCCTTGTTCAGTAAAAGCAAAGGGTCTATACTTAATATTTTGACCTCTTTTCAAGGTCACAATTTGTGACCTTGAAGCAATGATTTCATTTTCAGTCAGTTCAAACATGAAATCGGTAGGAAATCTTTCCAAATTCCTCCTGACAGCCTGTTTCAAAACCTTTGTTGACACTTCATAAAGTCTGGCCAGATCCGAATCAAGGATAATCTTCTCTCCCCTGATAAAGTGGATTAATTCGGCAATGTTTTCAACTTGTTTTTGTAAATCGGTTTCCACTGGGCTTTTTTCTCCTTAATCGGTCGTAAGGCCTAAAGGTGATACCGGTTCAAGTGCGAAGTGTGAAGTCCGAAATCGCACTTCACACTTCAGACTTGAGACTACTGACTCAGGACTTGCTTAGAGTTAAAAAATGCAAAAGTCTTGGATATATCATTTGCTCCTCTTAATTTTACATTTCCATGACCAATCATATCTAAAATCCTGATTATGTCGAAGTTCCAGGAACTGTTCTCTATGATCCGGGGTGAGGCTGATGATGTGCTAAAGAGCTCCCCGAATGACAGGTAAAAATTTTTGTCGAATATCATCGATCATGCTTATGAACATGAAATCATTTCAATTACTGGTAATTACGATCCTGCTCGGTTCACCGCTGCAGCTTTTTGCCCAAACCGATTACTGGGCCGATCTCGTCTACTTCGGCGGTTGTCCTGTAAACCACATTCCCAAAGGCATCACCATCCCCGACCGAAGTCTGAAGGCGAGGGCGATCATGAATGCCGTCATCGCCGGTTGGACATACAGCGACCTGAAAAATAAGCTGCCCGACAGTCTTGACGGGATCCTGGCGCGTCTCGGCAAGGAAAACGTCATCCGCATGGAAAAGGAAAAAATCACCATCCTTTTTCCCGTTCTTACGGGCGAAAAGCGTGAAAAGCTGAACAATCTGGTGAGATTGAAAATAAAAGAAAGATCACCGGCCATTGATTCGCTGATCATCCCGCTCAGGAAGCAGCTTAAAGAGCACCCCCGGCTGGTATTTCATTTCCTGTGGTCGCGGGTCATCGACAATTGCTGGTGGGACCTGTACAATTCGGAGTTCCATACGAAAAAAGGGCCTCCATCCATCGCCTGGATCATTTATCCCCCCCATCCTTTTCAGTGCGGGACCAACTACGACCAGACCACAAACAACTCCCAGATCGCCATCTCATGGAGCTACAACATTTTCGATGAATTTTTCACCCTGCCTTCAACGGCGGCGTTTTACAGCCTCGCAAAACATGATACCCTAAAGGCCGGCGACCAGGAGTTTTTCATGAAATACGGACTGATGGACAGGAACCGGGTTTCCCAGCTGTTCACTTATGAAGAAGGGGGCCGGCTCGACCTTTTATGCGATTCCCTGAAGGCCGTATACGCCGGGAAGCTCAAAGGCATGTTCGACTACCGCTCCTTAAACAAGGAGTACGGCATCCCTGCACCGGATCTGTTCATCATCATGGGGCACGAGGTCGCATATAGCATCTTCCAGATGCTCTACGAACAGAAGAAAGATATCTTCATTCCCATCCTCAGGGAATCCAACCCTGAAAGGAATTTTTCCTACCTCACCTCGTTCAGGTTACGGGAATAGGGCGTGCTTTTTTTGGCTGCGGATAACTGTTTGTCGGAAACCTACTGAAGCTCAGAAGGTAAGCGAAAGATCCTCATCCGGGTCGGGCCAGTGCAGGCCCGTGCCGTTGCAAATGATCTCAAGATGCTTGAAAATCAAATCCGTCACGTGTCACGCTTCTTTGTCACGTGTGATGGACCTGCGCAATGATGAGGTTCACAGGCCTTTAAGAGGAAAACCGGCATAAGTCAATTTTGCCGTTTTATCCCAATAATTCAAGGCCTGTATAGCCCCCCTGACCGAAAATAGTTGTTACCCTGACCTTTGTGAAGTAGTTTTATTCCAGGATTGCCCTGCCGGTCAGAACGGCATTCCCAAAACATAAGCTGTTCACAGAACAATGGTATCCTCATATAATTGCTGAAGGCAGCAAGTTAGAGTTTATACCGAAGTAATAAAAAAGGAAAAATCAAAATGAAAAAACTATTGCTGATCATCTGCCTGGTTGTAACAGCCACCATAATTCATGCCCGGCAATCCGATTTCCCCAAACTCAACGGACCGTATATTGGTCAAACTCCTCCCGGAACAACTCCTGTGAAATTCGCACCTGGTATTGTTTCTACCGAAGGACATGAGTTCGCGTGTTGTTTTTCACCGGATGGGAAAGAGTTTTACTTTTCACAAAGGAATCCGGGAACAAGACAAACCGCTGTAATGGTTTGCCGGCAAATAAATGGTTCGTGGACAAAACCGGAACCATTTGCAGCAATCATGCCCGAAGGATTCACTTTTGAACCTTTTATTACACCTGATAATAAAAGACTCTATTTCCAAACAGCAGGAGTAGTAAACGGAAAACCTGAAATGATGACGAAATACGTGGAGAGGACAGAAAATGGCTGGAGTGAGATAAAAACTCCCGGCGACCCGTTTAATCCGGGAAAGACAATGCACATTTCTGCTACGAAAGACGGAACAATCTATACTACTGATATATCCGGAGGAATGGGAAGTGAGTCATTGGGAATGATAAAAAAAGTAAATGGTAAATATGAAAAACTTGAAAAGCTGAGCGCGCCATTCAACCAAACCGGTAAACAGCAACACCCCTGGATTGCACCTGACGAAAGCTATATTGTTTTCACTGTTCGCCGGCCAGGGCAGGATCCTGTGAATGTTTTATCTGTTTCATTCAGGAAAAATGACAAAAGCTGGACTGAACCCGTTGAATTGAACCTTGGAATGGATGCAGGACAACCTTACATTTCACATGACGGCAAGTACCTTTTTTTCACCTCAGGTGATCCCCGGGTTGGTTCTGATATCTACTGGGTTTCAACAAAAATCATAGAAGCGTTGAGTCCGAAAGAATAAGAAGGAATCGATTTTTCGATTGACTCGGATGCCTTGCAGAGGATTCCGCCCGTATCGACAATATCAACGAGCAGTACAACATGCTTTCCTTTCACATCACCCACCAGTGCAATCTTTTCCGCCTCATTGGGTTTTGAACGATGCTTGTAACGGATAACGAAATTTGTATGTAAATTCTTTGCATACGATATCCGGCCCGCGATGAAATTTTCCTGAAAGACCCGACCGGGAGTTTAAAAATTTCTGAGTGTATCATTATATCTGTCGATGGAAGGGTAGTGATAAGAACAGCGAGTTTACGCCTTCACTTATTTTCCTTCGTCATGATCTCAAAACCGATGCTCAGCGATTCCCCGAACTGGTCCACCAGGGTCAGCCGGTGGAATCCTCTTTCGGGCGATAATGCCATCTGGTGAACCTGCTTCGTGGTACCGATGAATTGCTGATCGAGATGCCAATGGATCTTTGCATCCGGGTTGTGGTGGGCCACTTTAAAGACCGTGCTGCCTGTCCTGCCGTCCAGGTCAACCGGGACGTACAACACACTTCCCTCTTTGGGATAGATGAAATCCATATTACGGCTGCCGCCAACCTGCGTGCATCCCTGCCTGAAGGGAGGCAACATTTTGTAATAGGGATTTTTCGTGCGGAAATACCATTCCTGAGCCGGTGGGAGTACAAACCATGAGATATTTTCCATTTCCGATGGGGATTCACAGTCGGAATTTACCTGGTACTGCCCTGTTCTGTCGAGGTGGACCAGGATGTGAAACGGACATGCCGGTGTGCGGGTCCCTTGCTTTGGCACCCACAAGGTATCTCTCTGTTCACAGAGGAAAGATGACCTGTACCCGCTATAGCGGCAGACTTCCACTTTTACCATGTTACCATCCGGCCGTTTGAACCAGGAAGTCGGAGGCAGTGATTTGAAGATGTCAAAGAGGATGGGAGCTGCAGCCCCTATTCCGGTCAAACCCGGTCTCCCCTCCCCTGAAGCGTTCCCGACCCAAACGGCCACCAGGTATTCAGGAGTCACTCCTACCGACCATGCATCACGGTTACCAAAACTGGTCCCGGTCTTCCATGCAATCCGTCTTGAAGAAGAGAACATCTGCCATTCAGCCTCCTCATCGGGTCGTGCGGCTTCAACCATGGCTTCGAAGGTTAACCATATAGCCGAAGGACTGAACCAGGAAGCTGCCCTTCCTGGCAAAATGCCTCCAGGTATTTCTGAACGGATGAGTAAAGGTGGATGATAATCCGTACCGTCCGGTTCGGTCTGATCCCTGTTATACCGGTTCAGGCTTCTTGCCATCGAGCTGTAGATTCCTGCCAGATCCCACAGCCTGGCTTCAGCCCCGCCAAGTATGATTGCCAGCCCGTAATGATCGGCAGGCATGGTAAGTGTGGTCATCCCAAGGTTTTTCAGCAGGTTGTAAAAGGGGGTATACCCGTAAGTCTGCAACATCTTCACCGCAGGGATGTTGAGCGATCTCGCAAGAGCCCGGTCTGCAGGGACTGCCCCGTCGTAAGTAAGATTATAGTTTTCGGGGATGAAACCGCCAATCTGTACGGGAATATCGGGAACCAGGGTATGAGGCAGGATCAGGGCCTCGTTAAGCATGGCTGCATACAGAAATGGCTTAAGGATGCTTCCGGTACTCCGGGGCGACATGATGATGTCCACATCATTCCCGGAATTCGCATGGCCCGCCTGTGGAATATTTCCGGTGTAGCAAAGCACATTTCCGGTGTTCACCTCCACAAGGATTGCGGCTGCGTTATAAATCCCGTTTGCTCCAAACCTTGCTGAATGCATCCCAAGGATATCGTTCACCTTTTCCTGTAAACGGATATCAATGGTAGTAGTGACTGGCTCTCCCTTGTATCCCCTCTTCTCAAGCCGGTCAAGCAGGTGAGGCGCATGACGGGGCAGGGGGAAAGGCCTGGATGGCATCGGCTCGCTTTTTGCCAGCTCACAGGTATTCAGGTCAATGACTCCATGGTACCAAAGCTTGTCAAGGAGCCTGTTCCTTTTCATCCGCAGATCCCTTGGATTTCTTCCCGGGTAGATGAGGCCCGGACTGTTAGGCAACACGGCAAGTGTTGCCGACTCGGCCCATGAAAGCCTGCCCGCACTCATTCCAAAATACCTCCAGGCGGCTGCCTCCAATCCCACCACATTCCCTCCGAAAGGCGCATGGGATGCATAAAGCCTGAGGATCTCTTTTTTCGAATGGGTAAGTTCCATTAAAAATGCCAGGCCAGTCTCGACGAATTTTTCAGGATAGGTCCGGTCTCTGTTCTTCCTGGCAAGGCGGATGACCTGCATGCTGATGGTGCTGCCACCGCTCACAATCTTTCCGCTCCTTGAATTTAAAATGGCTGCCCTTGCCATTGCCCAGGGATTGAACCCGGGATGAATCCGGAACCAACGGTCCTCATAACAAACAATGGCCTTACTGAATTTCTCCGGCACCTCTGCACTTTCAGGGAACCTCCACTGCTGATCGGACGAGATCTTTGCTCCTAAAAGTCTCCCTTCATAGTCGTAAGCAACCGTCGACATCGGATCCCTGAAAAGGTGACGCGGCCACGCCACCGCCAGGACGATATACATCAATGCCAGGGTGGCTGCAATATAAAATAGCTTACGTTTGCCCTTCATTTTGACACAACCACCCAGCGGCCCGGAACACGAGCGTTGATCGTGTTATCGTACATGGCTTCGCATTGAACGGCGGGCAACCGGAACCGTCCCTGGTAGGCCGCTGTGAGCAGGACCCTGAATGTCTTAGATTCCGGACTTCCAAGATTAAAAAATGTATTCACACGGTCGTCCCGGACATCCTGGTAGGTATAATCGCTTGACTTTGTCAGTACGGAAGTTGCTTCGCTCATCCTGGCATTGCTGATCTCCCATCCTGATGGAAAGACCTGAGTCAGCACCAGGTTCATATATGGTCCCCTCATACCGGTATTCGTAATCTTTACTTCAGCCAGGAATGAGGTTCCCTGCTGAATGGAGGCGGGATTTATCGGTTCACCTTTCAAAGTGGTATAAAGAACCGACAGCTTAAGTCCATTTTCTGCGGATGATGAATCCCCGGTTGTCGGAATTCCGCGGATGATAAGCCTTGCAAACAAATGTCCCTGGTTGTTGTTGACCACACTTAGATTTTGTCTTGATCCGGGCCTGGGATCAACCTGGCTGACAGATATAGATTTCCCGGAATTAACCTCTGTCATCTCTCCCCCGTCGATCCTGAAGGATGCTTTGACTCCAGGGGAGGATACTGTACCATAATATTTGGTCAGTGAAATGAGGCAGAAAGCGCTGGTCTGCGTGCTGAACCACCCTGTTTTGCATAGTTCAGCGGCAATGTCCTGCGCAAGCGGGGCTGCTTTGGTTCTCAGGTTGAGCATAGTCATAACCTGCAGTATCAATGCCTTGTCGCGCAGATCGCTGCCATAGGTTTCAGAAAGTTCGTTATAAACCGGAACTGAAATGCCGGTGCCGTTGACGATCCGTTGTGCCACTTCTGGTTTCCCTGAAATCAGATAAGCTCCTCCAAGCAGCCATTTTGCGGTAGTGGAAAGGTCTTTCTTCTCAAGCAGCTTGTTCATCGCCCCGATCTCAGGAGCACGGGCAAGCGCCAGGGTGTAAAGCCGGTATGCCTGCGAGAGGTCGTTGTTATACCAGGAAGTATTGACTGTCCATGAAAGAGCCTTCTCCCTTTGGAAATATTTCCATCCCTGGATAAAGCCGGGCGGGAGAACAAAACCTTTCTGTTCTGCCTCAAGCATGAAATGCCCGGCATAGCTTGTTCCCCAGTCGTCGGCATAGGACGATCCGGGCCAGGATGTCAGTCCTCCTCCGCGGAGCTGGAATATCCTGAGCTGTTGTATAGCCACCCTGATGTTTTGTTCTGTTGCTTTTAATGCATCCTTACCCATTTCGACAAGATCCTTTAAATAGAGCTGGGGAAAAGCGGCAGAGGTCGTCTGTTCGATACACCCATAGGGATAGTGTATCAGGTAAGATAACCATTTCTCAAGATCCAGCGGGGGGAGTGAAGAAAATTCCAGCGATCCCGAATTGGTCCCTCTCATTCCCCGTACCGGGAAGCTTACATTCCAACTGCCTCCTCCGGGAATATCCTTGGCGTACACATCTGTCACGGGGAGATTCGGGTTTCTTACGTCGATCTCGATGGAGCTTTCAGCCCGTTCCTTCCCGCTCACTGCGATCATCTTTACTTTCGCAATGCCTGTCATTTCATTTGTTTTCAGATCGAACGTAACGGTTTGGTCTCCGTTGCCGCTAAATGAGATCTCCCTGGTGCTTCCACCGGTCACTTCGAACAAGTCATTGATTTCAATGGATACCTTCACATCGCGCACATTTTTTTCCATGGCGAACACGCTGACCGGAAATTGTACGGATTCCCCCGGTGCCAGGATCCTTGGCAGGGTTCCCTGGACCATCAGAGCCTTTTTCACAGGAGCGGTAAGTTCTTTGCTGCCGTATGCGCCGTTGTTGCCTGCCACAATCATGATCCGGACGGATCCGATGTATTCAGGCATAGTGAAGGTTGTCGTTTTTGTCTCACCCTTTTTAAGTTCAAAAGGTCCGAAGAATTTTACCATCGGTTTGAAGCGGTTTGCTTTCAGGCTTCCCCGGTGCAGGACATCCTGATCGCCGCCAATGCTAAGGATCCGCTGCAAATCTCCGCTGAAAGCGCCCATTACCTGATCATAAAGATCCCAGGTCCTGACCCCAAGGGCCTCTTTGGCAAAAAAGGCGCTCCATGGATCAGGTGTTTTAAAGCGCGTAAGATCCAACAGCCCTTCATCTACGATGGCGAGGGTATACGTCATGGCCTTGCCGGCGACTTCTCTGACACTGACCGATGCCTTCTGAAGAGGGGTAAGTTTTCCATTCAGGGTGATCAGCGGTTTCAGGTGGGTCGAAGGATCCTCGACAAAAATCGGGAGCACGCCATAAAGCCTGATCGGAAGGTCGTTAATGCCTTGTGCGTGAGGCTGGATCAGGGTCACGAAAGCGTAGCAGTTTGGCGCCATCTCTTCGGTCACCATAAAGCGGATATCGGTACTGCCTTTTTTCGTTGGGGTCCAGAATGATCTGAGCACGGTGGATCCGTTCTCGATGGTAAGTAATGCCCTTCCATCCGGGGAGGTGGGCATGGAGAGCATGACAGTCTCGCCCACCTTGTACTTTTGTTTGTCGGTGGTGATGGTTAGCATGGCTGCCGCCTGTTTTTCTCCACCGGGCATACGGTAATAGCTCGGCCAATCGATATAAACGATCCTCCCTGCAATATGACCGGAACTCTTGTCGGTCACCTTGATCAGATACCTTCCCCAGTCGTCCCTGTCAACATTCAGTTTGTAGGAACCTTTTCCATCAATTGTCCTGATCGTTGCCGAATCGACCGGTCTCAGATAGGAGGTCGACACAAAATCGGCTTCATTTTTCTCCGAATCATCCCACCACCAGCGCCATTCCAGCTTGAACAGCTCCACCCTGAGGCGGTTTGAGGGGATGATCTTTCCGTCGGCGTTGATGTTGACGAGGTCAATCTGATAATCCTTATCGGTATTAAGCACCCGTTCTCTTGCCGTAGGTTGTGGCACCCTGATCCCTGCATAGGAAACATACGGGTAATAAGGAATTGTAAACCGGTCGATGGAAAAATCTCCTCCATCCTCAAAGACTTTCGATTCGAAGCTGGCATTCAGCGCTCCCGGAGCCACGTTGGTCACATGGATGACCGGCGTAATAGTGACCTTTCCCTCTGCATCGAGGTTACCGTCGAAAATGCTTATATTTTCGGCCGCAAATCCTGCCGAAGGATTATCAAAAATATATCCCGGGTACTCCTTGAAAGCTGTCACCGATTTTGTAAGTGTCAGACTGACCTGGGCTTTCAGGTTGCGGGCATTGGCTCCGGTAAGCCAGGATGCCTCCAGCGTAACAGGAGGGATTTTATTCTTTTGTAGATAGGTTCGCCCGAAATCCATTTTGATTTTCAGCCTGTTTGGTTTCACGGTCTCGATCTTAAGAGTTTTTTTGAACTCGGCTCCGCCAGCCCTCACTGTTGCAAGCCAGTTGCCTGTAGGTGCCGACGGGGAAGTCGACAGCCGGAAAACATAAAACCCGTTCATCGGAGTATTTATGACCTTACGGGAGACAAGCTGTCCGGATGGATCGGTGAGCGAGAGGCTGACAGGATGGTTGGCGGGAAGCCTGGAGGATTTGTCTTCCAGCATAAAGGTAAGGTAGATGGAATCGCCGGGTCTCCACACGCCTCTTTCACCGGAGATAAACCCCTTCAGTCCCTTCTGTATAGGTTCGCCGCCGATGTCGAACATCGACAGTGAGACAGAACTTCCCTCGCTGAGTTTAAGGTAGCCTTTCTCGTCGCCTTTTTCAGCCACGACGAAAAATGGTCTTGAGCGCGGATTCAGTCGTGCCAAGCCGTCTTCGCCGGTGGTGCCCGCTGTGATCAGCTGCTGTTGGTAGCTGTATAATCTGACCTTCACGTCCTTCATGGATTTCGAACTCAGAAGGTCAGTGATAAAAATTGTGAATTCATTGCCGGATCCGACCTTTGCAATGATCCCCAGGTTGGAGGCAAAGACATTCTTTGTCGCACTCTTGTTGAAATAATAGGATATTTTGCATGGATCGTTTCGTTCTGTCCAGACATAATTCTGCCATCCGCCATACTCCTCGTCGTCATTATCAGATTCGTTGGAATAGTTCCATGTTGATTTTTCATCATCAGCCTGAGGATTTTTTATTACGATCATGTCCTGGCCCTGAGAGCTGCCTGCTGAATCGCAGGGGTAGACCGAATAATCCTTTTTGTAGCTCAGCCTGACCGAATAAATGGCCCCGGGCTCACGCTTCATAACCGATGAAAGATCGAAGGAGTAACGGTTCCAGCGACCGTAATCGGCTACACCGCTCAGCGGAATGGTTTTCCTGAGAACAATCTTACCGACCTGTGAAAGGCTATATGGATCGCTCATTTCGTTTGTCTGAAGGAACTGCAGGATATTACTTTGGTATATCCGGGTTATCTGTACATCGACCGCCTTCAGGTTCACTGCTTCAAAAGGAAGGAGCATCCCGTTGGAGGACGGCATGATGGTCCCGGACCCGACAAACCTCACGGCGGGTTTGTTTTCGGCGGGATTGAGCCGGAGTACGATCTTCCGGCCGAGCTCTTTCCCGTTTATGTTCCTGAGGTAGGGTTCGATGGTTAGCGTAAACTCGTCTTCCTTGGTTGCAGGCGGGTAGACAAACAGTTCGTTTTCCTGCGAAGTGATCCGAAGTCCATGCACCCCTTTGACCCTGACGATCCCTTCCAGATCCTGGTCTTTTTTGAGGGGATCGGTGAAGGAGACCACAAAGTAGGGATCGCCTCCCGCAACATTCCTGATACCCTTGTATTTGAATGTATCCAGGCTGGAAACCTCCTCAACGATTTCCCGGTCAGTTTCCGAACCGATGGGATTACCATTGAAATTCAGCCTGACTTTGGAAGGCTCTGTGCTACGGATAACACCCTGAATCTGGAAATCATGTCTGTTGTTTTTTCCGTCATGCTGCCACGACACCGTACGATTTTTGCCATCTTGAATTGCGGTCAGCATCAAGTCAACCAGGCTATCTGCTGAAACATCGGAGGTAAAGACCGACCCTGTGATGATCTCCCTGCTGAGGTCCGAAGGGTTTTCCGCATAATGATGATCGATGGCCACATCAAAATCCTGTTTCATCGTCCTGAACTGGAAAGTCATGGTTTTTAACGAATCCGGTAAAGTGATCAGCTTTGAAAGATAGAACTGAACGGTGAACAGTCCATCCCGGGCTAAGGGTTCATCAGGCCTGAATTCGAGCGTCCGTCCGTCTGTCCACATCAGGACTCCCTTAACCGGGGGTTTAAGACTGATCAGATCGGAGGTAACGGGAATTCCAATGGTTGAGGAATCGACAAAATCCTCCGCAAGCTTGATCCTGATCGTTGCATGTGTCGAGACATAACCAGAAGTGTATGCTTCAACATATTCCCTGAACCCGGGACTTGCCTGAATGAGCGGACCTTTTTCAGTCCTGCTGCATGAAACCGACAAAAAGAGCGATGCGACAATGGCCGTGAAAAGAAACCCAGCGGCCGGATGGAGGTGTTTTACGTGTGTCATATGAAAAGTGTTTTATGATGAAGCAGGAGAGACCTGCAACATAGTAAAGTTAGGCAATTATATAATAACCTTCTGCCGATTTAGTTTAACCACCTCACTTCTTCATTCTTAAGAAAGATCATTTCCCTGGTTTTCTAGGCGTTATACAAAATTAGATGTTTCAGATTTATTTACCAGCTAGAGGGAAATGATCTTTTAACTTACAGTGGTCATTATCATTACGATAAATAAAACAAGAAGGAAGGGGAACTGGAAATATATATTTTGGAGAACATGGATGGAGCCCAGGATTAAGTTGTATATTTATGATTTCGGAGAGGATTGAAATTGTAAAATTTCCCCGAGATAAGTATCCTATTTCACACCCAAAACTAAATCCCGGGACACATGAAAAAACTATTTGTATTACCAGCAATCTTAATACTATTTTTTTTTGCAGGATGTAAAAAGAGCGATAACGTTGATAGCACCTCAAAAAATGTTTATACTATTGCTGTGTTGGCTGACAATCATTACATGGATCCTTCCTTGCTGATACAGGATGGTCCCGCATTTCAGGATTATCTTGTAACGGACGGGAAACTCCTGGCCACGAGTGATGCCATCATGCAGGAGGCCATGTATGAGTTAATTCATGCAACGCCAAAGCCCGACCTTGTCCTTGTTCCCGGAGATCTTACCAAAGATGGTGAACTGGTTGGTAATGTCTCGGTTCATTTATACCTCCAGCAATTGATTCAGGCCGGGATCAAAGTCAGGGTTATTACTGGTAACCATGACATTTACAACCCGCATTCGTATGTGTACAACGGCGCTACAAAGAATAGGGTTCAGAATATCGGTCCGGATAAATTCAGATCGATTTATTCAGATTGTGGATATAGCGATGCGCTGTATACCGATCCATACTCTCTGAGTTATGTATCCGAACCTTTGCCCAATCTCTGGCTCCTCGCAATTGATTGCTGCAAGTATGATAATATAAACGATTCGATTTATACTGCAGGAGCGATCAGGCCGGGTACCATGAAATGGGTACTTGACCGATTGGCAGAAGCAGCTCAGAAAGGAAAAACAGTTTTTGGCATGATGCATCACGGAATAGTTGAACAATTTACCGACAAGGACACAACATTCTCTGGCTTTATGGTAGATAATTTTAGAGATGTATCAAATCAACTTATGAATGCGGGCTTAAAGATCATGTTTACGGGACATTTTCATGCAACTGATATTACAGAACAACAATCAGGAAATCAGACCTTATATGATATAGAAACCGGTTCTATTATTGTTTACCCTTGTGCATACCGATTGATAACGTACATTAAGGATTCCGCATTAATCATTACAACGAAGCACATCACGAATGCAAATTATTCAGGCATTCCCCCTGGTCAAACGTTTCCACAATATGCTGAAAGTTTAACCCGGACAGCTGCAGATACCTTGTTTACGACAGTGCTCATGAAGGGTAAGCAAATCACCTATAATGATACTGCCTGGCATATCAGCCATTGTATGGGAACAGCATTAATGGTCCATGGATACGGTGATGAAGATAAAGCCCTTGAGGATACAGCATTTATTGGGCAAACCGCAAGACAATACAAAGCTTCTCTCTGGCTTCCTGATTACTGTGATTTCCTGTGGACTGATAAAATACCCCGAGACAATTCCCTGACAATTCTACTGAAATCGGGTGCTTCTTTTAGATAGTACCAGGGATTTCCAAAAATGGCAATTTTACCTCCTTTTTAACAAGCTAAAGCTTTTAATTCCAGGCGAAAATCCTTATTTTCAATCAATAGCGCCCTGTATTTGGCGAATGCCCTCATAATTTCGATGTTCACCTGAACTGCTTTTTCGGAGTTTAAAATTGAAGAAAGCATTGCAACCCCTTGTTCAGTAAATGCAAATGGAAGGTATTTCGTGTGCTGACCTCTCTTTAAGGACGCAAATTGCGTCCTCAAGATCGCTTTTTTCTACTTAATCGGTTTAAGGTGCGGAAAGTGATATGGTGCAAGTACAATCATTTACACTTTGCATTTTCATTTTGAGACTTCGGACTTCAGGCTTAAGATTTCACCACTGGCATTGTCCCGTGTCGACGTTCCGGAAACCATCCTTTTTGATCTGGAATATGGCGGATGATGTGTTGAGGGGGTTGTTCAAGCCGCCCTTCGGCGTATCCTGGAAAAGCGAAGAAGCGTTCGTGACATCAGGAGTTTTTATTTTAATTGACTGCGGATAGGGGAGCGGGAATTAGTAATTATTCTATCATTATGCGGAACCGCATACGTTTCATTTGTGTAAGTGTTTAGATATCATCCTGCAAATATCCAATCCGTTTTCTAGGAAGCGCCTTTTTCTGATGTAATTCATCCAAACGATTTAAAAGGTAGTTAAATGCCTTGGTAAATTTGTTATCGAGCTCTGTAATATCCTTTTTTAAATCAGATGTTTCCCTGATCAAGGCCCTATACCTTGCGAAAGCCCTCATAATCTCAATATTCATTAGTATGGCTTTTTCTGACCTCAAGACAGACGATAGCATTGAAACTCCCTGTTCAGTGAAAACCATTGATTTAATGCTGCTATGTTTGAGAAACACCAACCGGTCACAATTTGTGACCAGTTCATTTTGTTCAATTTCAGTTAGTTCGAATATAAAATCCTCTGGAAACCTTGGCATGTTTCGTCGAACTTGTTGTTTTAAAGCCTTTGTCGGAACATCATATATCAGTGCCAGATCATAATCAACCATTACCTTTTTACCCCTGATGGTAAAGATCAGAGTTTCATATTCAGCCCGGCTCACTTCATTGGTCATAGCTCCTTTTTTACTTAATCCGCCAACTCCGAAAAAGTGATACCCATTTTGGAACTTTTTTCCAAAATGGAGCTTCATTTTTTTGTCTGCAGATGGCATCCCGTTGAAGCCCAACTTTCAACCTCAAAACCAATGAACAACAAATTATCTAAAAAACCTGGATATGTTATCTAATTCTCCTGATTTTACAATTCCATGACCAATCATATCTAAAATCCTGATTATGTCGAATTTCCAGGAACTATCCTCTCTGATCTGGAGTGTGGCGGATGATGTGCTTGGGGGGGTTGTTCAAGCCGCATGAGTATGGGGATGTGATCCTTCCTTTTGTGATCCTGCGGCGGTTGGATTGTGTGATCGAGCCGAGGAAGGACGAGATTTATAATCTTTACGATGAGTATAAGTCGAAGATGGAGGACAAAGGATCGCGCATCGGCATCGTGTTCAACGGTTCCCCGCTGTTCACCGGCGATGCCGGTAGCGGTGAATCGGAGATCCTCCGGGAACGGCAATCCAAAGCCTGACACTTCCCAGCGCGATTACGAACGCATCCCCGTGGGCACAATTGTAAGGACATTACATTAACCTTAACAATTCAGACAAAGACACGCATTATTATATGATTTCTAACTTGAAAAAAGATAGATATAAATATTACATTAGTAGTTTAGTTTTAGAGGCGCTCTTATATTATTAATTGATTATTTTAGCAAAATACAAATTACATTTTATGAAGAAACTGATTCTGTCTGTCTTCATGGTTTTTGCCTTGCTCAGCCATGCGTTTGGAAAAGTGGTCGATGAAAATCTTGCAAGAAATGTGGCGGCAAAATATCTTGTTGCACATTTCACTCAAACTCTTCCGGGCAACCCTTTCAACTTAAGTTTAAGTTATTCGTGCCTGTCTACCAGCAATTCCAATCTGAAGGGTTCAACAGTCCCATTGTACTATGTCTTTAACATTGATCTCTCCCGGGGTTTCATTATTATTTCAGGAGATGATATTGTATATCCGGTACTGGCTTATTCCTCCGAAACCAATTTCAACCCAAACAACATTCCACCCAATGTCGCGGCCTGGTTGAAAGGGTATGAAGATCAGATCTGGTTTGCCATCAGCACACAAATGAACGCCACTCCGGAAATTCAATCGGAATGGTTGTCGCTTACCGATGGCTCTGTGCCGGATCGTACACTTAAAAGCGGTCAGGGAATCAACCCTCTGATAGCAACCCTTTGGGATCAGAGTCCATTCTACAATGCACTATGTCCGTTTGATAATACGTTTAACGATCGCACGGTAACCGGATGTGTTGCGACAGCTATGGCGATGGTTATGAAATTTTTCAATTTTCCTCCATCCGGTGCCGGCTACCATTCCTACAACACCTCCCGTTATGGTACGCTATCAGCAAATTTCGGAGGAACATCCTATAACTGGACCTCCATGCCCAATACCGTTACTTCTGCAAACAACGACGTGGCTACGCTCATGTATCATTGCGGTGTAAGCGTCGATATGGATTATAATGTAGGTTCCCAGGGGGGAAGTTCAGCTTATGTGATTTCATCAGCCAGTCCGGTAACGAATTGTACCGAATATGCCCTGAAAACTTACTTCGGATATGCAACCACTCTTCAAGGTTTAAAAAGGGCAAACTATACCAACCCAGCATGGATTAATTTATTAAAAACCGAGCTCAATGCCAGCCGGCCAATCATTTATGCCGGTTTTGGAACCGGAGGGGGGCATTGCTTTGTTTGTGACGGTTATAACGATAGCGATTATTTCCACTTTAACTGGGGATGGTCGGGAAATTATGATGGATACTTCCTGATCGATGCTTTGAATCCCGGCGGAACAGGAACCGGTGGTGGTACAGGCGGGTATAACGACGGACAACAGGCTGTTATTGGAATACATCCTCCAGGTACCAGCGGGGGAGGCAGCAACTATTTTAGACTTGCTATGAACGCACTCATTACTTGTCCCTCCGATACGTTGTATTACGAGGATACTCTTTCGTTCCATACCGACATCATTAATAACGGGCAGGTTACTTTTAACGGTGATATCAGTGCCGGGGTCTTTGACACCAATGATGTGTTTATTGATTTTGTGCAGATCATCAAAGGTATCACACTTGAACCGGGCGCTCATCTGCCAACAGGGATCAGCTTCGCTAACAGTGGCATTTCAGCCATGCTTCCGGGTACTTATTATATTGGAATTATGTACAGCGCCGGCGATACAAACTGGAAAGATGTCGCTGATACCAATTCATATTTAAGCTATAAAGAAGTGGAAGTCATCAACCCCAACGATATGGAGATGTATGCGGCGATGAATATCAGCCCGGGGACAACCATGGTACAGGGAATCCCCGTGACCGTAGTGCTCGATATCATCAACAATGGAACAACAGGCTTTAACGGCACGCTGGATCTTTCACTCTATGATACCGACGGGGAGTATATAAATTCGATTGAGGAGAAAACGAATTTTACTCTTCAGCCGAATCAGCATACCAGCGGACTTACTTTCAGCACATCCAGTATCAATGCACAGCCGGGAACGTATCTTCTCGCTCTTTGGTACCTGCCTGAAGGAACAACCGACTGGCAACTCATCGGATCCACCGATTATGCTAATCCGGTGCAAGTTGAAGTTCGGGGAGTTCCATTAGTAGCTGATCAGTATGAACCAAATAACACAGTGGCAACCGCCGCCGCCCTGGCGGTCAGTTTCAGCACAAATCCTGCAATTATTAAGACCATCGGGGCAAACTGTCATACCGGCATAGATTACGATTTTTATAAATTAACGCTTCCCGCCGGATTCACATACGTTATCACAGGTAAGCTTATTGATTCTGAAAGTGATACTGCACAAACTTATACTCTCGACGGGCTCTGGTCTTACTCTCTCGACGGAACCACATGGTCCAGTACTTTTGATGATACCATTCCGCTCAACATCATTATGAATGACGGGGGCAATATACAATTTTATATTTCTCCTAAATTTACCGGCGAAACAGGCACTTATCAGGCAACAATCCGCATTAGCAGGAATCCTCTCGGATTAGATAAGCTGCCGGCTGATGAGCTTCATGTCTATCCCAATCCTGCTTTTGATTACATCCGTATTGAAACGGTAAATCACAAGCCGGTCATTTCGGGCTGTAAACTGACCAGCCTCGATGGCAGGGAGGTCATGTCTATTACATTGGCTGAACTGCAATCCATCTATCAACTGCAGGTGGGCTGTCTCAACGAAGGGATCTATATTCTTCATGTTATGACCCCATCAGGTATTATTCATCGACAAATCATCATTCGCAAATAATTACATTTAATTAATATGAAAAAGCTAACATCGAATTACCTCCAGAGCGGCTTAATCATTGCCCTGATAATGATTTCTTTAAGTTGTTCCAAGAAAGATGATACAGATCCCGGTTTTAATTCCACAACGCCAGGAGCCGATCCTTTCGTCACCGCCTTTATCAGTGATATCAATGCCGACACCCTGGGAGCATACACCTTATGGCTTCAGAACATGCAGCCTAGATTTATGTTAAGCGCCAACCGGCGTAATATCGCTGTCTCTATCAAAAATAAATTCATCCAGCTTGGCATTTCCAATACTGTTCTTGATTCGTTTTACATCACCAATTATTATAAAGATACGACGTACAATACATGGCAGTATAATGTCGTAGCCACCATCACGGGCAGCCTGTATCCCGACAGCCTTTTCATTGTCGGCGCACATTATGACGCAATATTGAATCCTCCGGGTAATCCCTGGATAGGCAGTCCGGGCGCCGACGATGACGCAAGCGGGGTGGCTTCATTGCTGGAGATAGGCAGAGTGATTATAAAACGGAACTTTGCGCCAAAGTCCAGCATTAAACTCATCGCTTTCGGTGCCGAGGAGCTGAATATGGACGGGAGTAATGATTATGCCACCAAAGCGATGCTGGGAAGTAAAAAAATCAAATGGATGCTCAATAACGATATGATCTCCTTTGAGAATCACCCGAACCAGGCAGACTGGAAAGTGAATATTATGGATTATGCAAATTCCGCCGCCCTCAGGGTCTCAGCCGAGAATTATGTGTCGATGTATACCGACCTGGGCAAGGCCCATGATACAACGGCGAACAAAGAAGGCGATAGTTATAACTTTTATCTTAAAGGATATAAAGCATTGTTCTTCATAAGTTCTGCCAGCACGCCCTATTATCACCAGATGACGGATGTGGTCGGGAACTGTAATTTCCCTTATTGCCGGGAGGTTACAAAAGTCTCCTGCGCCATGCTGGTTGACCAGAACAGATAGGCATTATAATTGGTTTTGTTGACTCCGGATGGGTGGGGAGCGGCAGGATTTTGAATGCAAACGGCTGATAACGAGTGCCTCCCCAAGTTGAGGTCACAAATTGTGACCTCAAGTTTTTCATTTCAAACAATGACAATCGAAACATAAAATCCTCCGGGAATCTTTTAATATTTCTGTTAACTGCCTGCTTAAGAACTTTGGTTGGTGTTTCATAAAGTCTTGCAAGATCTGCATCCAGAATCACCTTCTCACCTCGGATGAAATGTATCAATCCTGTGATATTTTCCACCTGCTTTTGTAAATCGTTTTTCATAGCTCTTTTCCCTCTTAATCGGGAAACAGGTTAAAAGGTGATACCATTTACGATCGGACGATTTACGATTTGATTGGAAGATCTGCGATTGCAGATTTAAAACACTAACTATTCGTCAATCAAAAATCAACAAATTGAATCGTAAATCTAAAATCTGAAAATCGAAAATACTCATTCCCTACTTCATCACCTGACCCTGTTAACTTGTTACCCTGTCGCGCGTCACGTGTCAAGCGTCACGAAAAATTCAAAAGTTTTGTATATATCATTTCTTCCTCCTAATTTTACATTTCCATGACCAATCATATCTAAAATCCTGATTATGTCGAAGTTCCAGGAACTGTCTTCGTTGATCCGGAGTGTGGCTGATGATGTGTTGAGGGGATTGTTCAAGCCGCATGAGTATGGGGATGTGATCCTGCCTTTTGTGATCCTGCGGCGGTTGGATTGTGTGATCGAGCCACGGAAGGATGAGATCAATTTCCAGCTGGACAAGCCGGTGGAAAAGCTGCATAAGAACAACCGTCTGTTCCTGCTCTCAGGGGAAGAGGAATGGGCATTTTGGATTTAAAAGAATCTACTTTTTAAGAAGCTCTTCTATCTCCTTCATGAAATGTTCTACTTGAGGGAAAAGAGATCTAACAGTATTTTCATCAAAATCAAAAAAATCACCATAATCCCCTTTTTGCCTGAAATCAAACAGGTCTGAGTATAGCATTCCAAGCTCTTTTTCCAGAAGACCGGTTTTGATGAATTTTAGCGAAAGCATGGTTTTTACCCCGGAGTGTGAATGACTTGAGATATCATACTTGGAAAACAATGCAAGAACCGCATAGAAGCAGGCGTAATACAACCGGTTTACAGATGAATTCCAACTTTGGGCGTCGGCAAGTGTCCTGGCATCGTTTAAAGTGCTCCATGCCTTGCCAATACGGTACTGAATATATTCCTCTTTTGTAAAACCTGGCATATCAGATCAAAATACCTTCCTTTGAAATGTTTTCATATAGTGGCGTCATCCAGTATTTCGAGTTCCATTCATTTTTATTGTAAACGAATGTAGAAAGAGCCTCACCTAACTCAAGTTCAACATCATACAACTTATGCCTGAATACTTTTTCAACTTCTGTATCTGCCGGATAATTGATCAGGATTAGAATGTCCCAGTCTGAATCAGGCCGTGCATCTCCTCTTGCCCTTGAACCATAAAGGATAATTTCGGCTTTAGGGTCAAGTTCCCTTACCTGTCTCTTAATACTGCTCAGAACGATATCTTTGGATTGGTTCATAAAGCAAAGATAAGGTAAAAAACTCTATTGTCCAGCCTTCCTCTGCGTCTTTTATCCTGTAGTCGACTCTTCGCAGAGGTTGATTGAACGGCTTTTGACTTAATGCATCAATTTTCTCAAGAAAGGCCTTGAATACAATACTTGCAACCGACATTAGAAAAGATTCGAATCAAATCATCTAAGAAACCTGGATATTAAATTTGTTCCGCTTAATTTTACAATGCTCTTAACCAAATATTTAGAATACTGATTATGTCGAAGTTCCAGGAACTCTCCTCTTTAATTTGGAGTGTGTCAGATGATGTGTTGAGGGGGTTGTTCACCAATCCGCCCTTCGGCGTATCCTGGAAAAGCGAAGAAGAGTTCGTGACATCAGGAGTTTTTTATTTTAACTGACTGCGGATGGTGGAGCGGCGTCAACCCAGAGTACCCGCATCGTGCGACACGATCTGCCATTCTCAACCCTTAGCACCACCAATTCGTTTGGGCTTGAAAGTTTTTTGCAATCGACCCGTTTAAGTTAATTGCTATATAAAGCAGTTAATAAATACGCTAAGTGTTTAAAAACTAATAATATATATTTTAAAATGTAAAATGATTGCGATTATAATATTGTTAAAAAAATGTCACATAAATGATATAAATGAAATAATATGATTATATTTGTGACAAAATATCCGCACAACAAAAACCCCGAAACCAACCAGTTATGGAACTTAAACAAATAATTGTCAATAATTTAAAGGCATATCGCCAGAATCTTGGCTATACCCAGGATGATCTAGCAAAATATATAGGAGTTGACAGAAGTTTAATTAGCCATTATGAAAATGGCACCAGGGAAATCACTCTAGTTCATTTGAACAAGTTTGCTGATCTTTTTGGGATTGAGACTGATGATTTCCTGGTTAATAATAGCAGTGAAAAAAATGCTAACCTGGCTTTCGCATTCAGAAGCCATGGAATGGATAAAGAAGATTTATCAAGTGTTGCTGAATTTCAGAAGATTGTGAAGAATTATATTAAAATTGTTAAACTGGCAAAAGGTGATTAACAAACTATTGATCAAAGAGGTTGATCGTCTTGCATCAAACTTCAGAACAGAAAACGGGTACGGTGTAAATGAACCGATACATTTAACCAGTTTACTCCTCAGGAAAAATATTATCACGATTTTCAGACCCCTATCGTCAAAATTTGCCGGTATGGCGATAAAAGCGAATAACGAGCTGAAGTTCATGATGGTGAATCAAAATCACAGTTTGGGAAAACAGCATTTTACCATCGGTCATGAACTCTATCACCTCTTTATCCAGGAAGAATTTACTTCACAACGATGTATTACGGCATTATTCGATAAACAGACGGACATAGAGGAGCAGAAGGCGGATATTTTCGCAGCATGTTTGTTACTTCCCGAAACCGGCATTACCGAATTAATTCCAATATCTGAGCGTCAAAAGAGAAACATGATTTCCGCTGAAACCGTATTTAAAATCCAGCAATATTATAGTCTATCAATAAACGCTGTCATTTACAGGCTTGTTGAACTTGGCTTCGTTGATAAAATCTATTTTGACAAATACAGCAGCGATAAAAAAAATACTGCACGGAAACTGGGATATGACATCTCACTTTACGAACCCGGTAATGAATTTAAAGTCATCGGCGATTATGGTTTACTAGTCAATCATTTATACAAAAACAGAAAAATATCTGAATCCTATTACCTTGAACTACTCAATGCTATAAACATTGATCCATTTGAACCAACAGAAAACGGAAATGAGTAGCAAGGTGTTAATACTGCTGGATTCGGATGTTGTAATTCATCTTTTTAAGGCGGATAAAATTTCTTTACTGAACGAATTTTACCCGGGACGGGTAAGAATGCTTGACATAGTTCTTGAGGAGTTATTGAAAAACAGGTCGGTACGGGATGTTGTTGAAAATCTTTTCACCTATAAACAAGTTGAAGAAATTACATTCCCGACTACATCAAATCAACAGCTTTTCCGGGAGTTTATTGCACTTAAATCAACTATAAACGGAACAGGGGAACGTGCATGCCTTGTCTATTGTAAACATTATCAAAACATTATTGCAAGCAGTAATACGACTGATATCGTACCGTATTGTAAAGCACATGGTATTGCTTTTCTAACAACCCTGGATATCTTTTCAATAGCACTGGAGCGACATAAAATTTCGGAAACAGAAATTAACGCCCTGATTAAGAAGATTACAAAGAATAATGACAGCTATCTATGTTGTGACACGATCGCAGAGCATATGAGAGTACATTTTGACAGGCAGAAATTGCTGTATTAGAATCCCTTAGAATAACCGTTCTGACGGCTGATCATTTTGTTGACGTCAACAAAATGATCAATCCTCGTAAAGGACCTCAACATCAGGATATTTACCCGGAAGAAGATCCAATAATCAAAGAATAGCGATAATCTGCGCGACATATTCCGCGACAAAATGTCGCGAAGACAAAGTCAGGTTGACAGGATTAATGTCTTCGGATGTCATTCTTCCTCCCCCCGGCTGCCGGGTCAAAGCAAGTCATCAACAAATTATCTAAAAACTTGGATATTAAAATTGTTCCGCTTAATTTTACATTGCTCTTAGCCAAATATTTAGAATTTTTATTATGTCTAAATTTCAGGAACTGTCCTCGTTGATCTGGAGTGTGGCGGATGATGTACTGAGGGGGCTATTCAAGCCCCACGAGTACGGCGATGTGATCATGCCGTTTGTGATTTTGCGGAGGCTGGATTGTGTGATCGAGCCGCGGAAGGATGAGATTTACGATATCATCGAGAAGTTTAGTTCGGTGGACCTGCACCCCGATGTGGTGGATAACCATGCCATGGGGCAGATCTTCGAGGAGCTTCTGAGGAAGTTCTCCGAAATGAGCAACGAAACCAACGGGGAGCATTACGACATCAGGATATACGGGCAAGAACTCAATCCGCAGACCTACTCCATCTGCAAATCCGACCTGCTGATCTCAAGCGAAAATCCCGACCACATCAGGTTCGACTCATCCTTAATTGATAAATGTAATTACTACTAATCCTATTGAAATGAATGAAAATGAAAATGGTCGTCGTTTGAAGCGGCGTGATGTACTAAAAGCGGGTCTCGTTATCGGTCTTGGTACTCTGGCTTCTGCCGGGGGACTCGATGCTCTTGCTGCATCTTCAGATAGTCCCAACAGGGACATTATCGGGCATGAAGACCCGAAAATAAAGGCGAACTGGCACGATGGATTTATTTTTGAAGACGAGAGCCTCATCTTCGAGCTGATCAGGGTCATGTCTAAAGCCACTGAACACGGATCGGATATAGGGGAATCACTCGCTGCGGCCTATCTGATAAAGCAGAAAGAAGGTGACCAGCAAGCCCTTCTCAATGCATGGTATGAAGTATGGAGGAAACAGGGGGAACGAATCGAAAAAATTGGAGACAATTGTCTTGCGAAGGGACATAAGGTGAGTGCGAGAGATGCATACCTCAGGGCTTCCGAATATTACAGGAGCGCCGACTTTTATTTGCACGATGACCCTTCGAATCCGGTAATTCTTGAATTATGGGACAGGATGTTTACCTGCTTTGAAAATGCCAGGAAGCTTGCTGTACCTTCCTTTGAATTGGTTCAGATCCCCTATGAAGGAACTACACTCCCCGCCTATTTCTGCCCTGCAGGCACAGGCAGTAAGCGGGCGCCTACTATTCTTATCCACCAGGGATTCGACGGAACTATCCAGGAACTTTACCTTGGTTACGGTAAGGATGCAGTAAGGAGAGGTTACAATTGCCTGATGTACGAAGGACCCGGACAGGGCAGTGTGATAAGGAAACAGGGCCTGCCTTTCAGACATGACTGGGAAAAGGTTGTAACGCCGGTTGTCGATTACGCATTAAAGAGAAGTGATGTGGATCCCAAGCGGATTGTGCTTCTCGGGATAAGTATGGGCGGATACCTTGCACCAAGGGCAGCGGCTTATGAACACCGGCTCGCAGCTCTTATTGCCAATGCAGGTATCCTTGATAATTTTGCGACCTCATATCAGAGGCTCGGCATGAAGCGTGAGGAGCTCATAAAGCTGATACAGGAAAAGCCTGAGGAAATCAACGCAGCATCATTCAAAGCTGCTAAAGAGAACATCACATCATTCTGGGGGCTTACGAATGGAATGTGGACTTTCGGGGCGAAAAGCCCTGCAGAGTTTGCGCTGAAACAGTCAAGGATGACGCTGGCCGATTGTGCCCATCTAATCTCCTGCCCCACCCTGGTCATAGATTCCGATGCAGAACAGTTTTTTGGCGGACAGCCAAAACAACTTTATGATGCCCTGAAATGCCCTAAAACCTATATGGTCTTTCAAACAGGGGAAGGCAGCGAACTTCACTGCCAGGCAGGAGGCCAGCTTCTCGCAAATCAGAAAATTTTTGACTGGATTGACGAGAAGTTTTGTCGCGGATGACATTCCGCTGACACCCGGCTGCCGGGTTAAAGCAAGTCATCAATAAATTATCTAAAAAACTTGGATATGTTATCCGATTCTCCTAATTTTACATTTCAATGACCAGTTATATATAGAAACCTGTCTATGTCGAAGTTCCAGGAACTCTCCTCTTTAATTTGGAGTGTGGCTGATGATGTGTTGAGGGGGTTGTTCAAGCCGCATGAGTATGGGGATGTGATCCTTCCTTTTGTGATCCTGCGGCGGTTGGATTGTGTGATCGAGCCGCGGAAGGATGAGATCTATAACTTGTATGAGGAGTATAAGACGAAGGTAGATGATCCGTCGCCTGTGATCAAGAACCGTATCAAGGCTGAATTCTATAATTATTCGAAGTACGATCTTTCGAGGCTGAAGCAGGATCCGAAGAACGTCAATATCAACTTTAAGAATTACATCAACGGCTTCTCAAAGAATGTTTACGAAATCATAGAGAATTTCCAGCTGGAGAAGCCTGTGGAGAAGCTGTATAAGAATAACCGCCTGTTCCTGCTCGTCGAGAAGTTTTCGTCGGTGGATCTGCATCCCGATGTGGTGGATAACCACACCATGGGGCAGATCTTCGAGGAGCTTCTGAGGAAGTTCTCCGAAATGAGCAACGAGACCAGCGGGGAGCATTACACCCCCCGCGACATCGTGAAGTTGCTCGTCTCACTGGTGTTCTCCGAAAACAGGGAAGACCTGCAGGGCAACGGCAAGATCCGATCGGTGTTCGATCCTTGCTGCGGCACCGGCGGCATGCTTACCATCGGCAAGGACTGGGTGCTCGAGAATATCAATCCGCAGATAGAAATCAAGATATACGGGCAGGAACTCAATCCGCAGACCTACTCCATCTGCAAATCCGACCTGCTCATCTCGGGCGAGAACCCCGACCACATCAGGCTCGGCTCCTCCCTGGGCGAAGACGGGTTCACGGGCGAGAAGTTCGACTACATGATCACCAATCCGCCCTTCGGCGTATCCTGGAAAAGCGAAGAAGAGTTCGTGACGGGCGAAGCGCAGAATCCCAACGGAAGGTTTTTCGCAGGCACACCGCGCACATCCGACGGTTCCCTGCTGTTCCTTCAGCATATGATCTCCAAGATGGAGGAGAAAGGATCGCGCATCGGCATCGTGTTCAACGGCTCCCCGCTGTTCACCGGCGATGCCGGAAGCGGGGAATCGGAGATCCGCAGGTGGATCATCGAAAACGACTGGCTGGAATGCATCGTGCAGCTGCCCGATTCACTTTTCTTCAATACCGGTATCACCACCTACATCTGGATCCTCAACAACAGCAAGAAACCGCTGAGGAAAGGTAAAATTCAATTGATCAATGCCTGCGGATTATTTAAGCCCATGAAAAAATCGTTGGGGAGCAAACGCAAGGAGATCTGCAGTGAGCAGCAACAACTCATCCTCGATACTTACACCGGCTTTAGTGAAACAGAGATCTGCAAGATCTATCCCAATCCGTTTTTCGGGTACACCAAAGTCACCATAGAACAGCCCCTGCTCGAAGACGGGGTTGTGAAGACCGACAAGAACGGCAATCCCAAACCCGACAGTTCCCTGCGTGATTACGAACGCATCCCCCTGGGCACAAATATAGACCAGTATTACCAGCGCGAAGTCAAGCCACATCTGCACAGCAGCTGGATGGACCGCAGCAAAGACAAAACCGGATACGAGATCAACTTCACCAAATACTTTTATAAATACAAACCCCTCCGTAGCGTCGAAGAAATCACCAAAGACCTGCTGGAGTTGGAGAAGGAAAGTGAGGGGTTGATGAGGCAATTATTGGACTAACCTTGTTGAATTATGAAAAAAGAAGTCATTAGGGAACTTTTAGAAAAATTCGAGGAAGCATGCTACATCTTTGAAGGAATTGAATGTTGGAGTGCAAGAGAATTGCAGGAGATTTTAGGATATACTGAATGGAGGAATTTTCTAAAAGTAATAGATAAGGCAAAGACCACTTGTGAAAAACTTGAGGAAAATGTTATCGATCATTTTGTTGACGTCAACAAAATGATCGATCTTGGAAAAGGAGCTCAGCGTCAGATAGATGACATTGCGCTGACCCGATATGCCTGTTATTTGGTTGCCCAAAATGGAGATCCCAATAAAAATGAAATAGCATTCGCCCAAACTTATTTTGCAGTACAGACAAGGAAACAAGAGATTATTGAACAAAGGCTTCTTGATATTGAAAGAGTAATAGCCAGGGAGAAACTGTCAAAAACAGAGAAGAAACTGTCAGGATTGATTTATGAACGGGGAGTTGATGAAAAGGGCTTCGCAATAATCCGCTCAAAAGGAGATAGCGCATTATTTGGAGGACATACAACCTCCGATATGAAGAAAAAATTACAAATTCCGGGGACACGACCATTGGCGGATTTTTTACCTACACTCACTATTAAGGCCAAAGATTTTGCAACTGAGTTGACAAGTCATAATGTCACAGAGAAAGATCTTCAGGGAGAGAACTTGATTTCGAAAGAACATGTTGAAAATAATCAGGCCGTTCGAAAAATGTTGCTTGAAAGAGGGGTTAGACCGGAAAATTTGCCCCCGGTGGAAGATGTAAATAAGGTAAAAAGAAGGTTAGAGGGTGAAGAGAAGAAATTATTAAAGTCAGTGAAAAAGTCGAGAAAAAAATGATACCGGATGTTACCAAGAATCATTTTGTTGACATCAACAAAATGATCTTTCTTGAGCCTGAAGCAAGCCTGCGCGATTACGAGCGCATCCCCCTCGGCACCGACATAGACCAGTATTACCAGCGCGAAGTCAAGCCACATCTGCCCAACAGCTGGATGGACCGAAGCAAAGACAAAACCGGATACGAAATCAACTTCACCAAATACTTTTACAAATACAAACCCCTGCGGAGTGTGGAAGAAATCACCAAAGACCTGTTGGAACTGGAAAAGGAGAGCGAGGGGTTGATGAGGGGGTTGATGGATTTATAGGGACTTTGGCTTTTATTAAAATACTAATTCTAAAATATTATATATGGAAAAAGAAAAAAAATATCGAGAAGAAAAAATTACATCAATTCTTTCAGAAATGTATTCGATTTTCTCTGAATTATCCTTTTTATGGGAATATTCACACGAAAAAGAATCAGAGGAATATCTTGAAAAGGAATCTAAATTAAAGGATGATTTCAAAGGTCTTGCAAATTCTCTATACAACTTAATTTGTTGCTATTTTGAATCGATTGAATTGAAAGATTATTTATCCGAGTTTAAAAAATATTTTCAACCAATTCTGTCAGATCGAGGAAATTTATTTAAATCAATTTACATAGAAGAAATTGCTGAGCAAATTAGTTGGTACACTAGTGAGGTATGGCGGTTTATCCAGCCATTTGAGTTTAGTCAAGGGGAATATTTAGACCGATTATTACAAAATACAGGAATTTTTTACATTGAAAAAATATTGAAGAATACTCAGGTAATATTGAACAGACTTGGTGTCCAACCTAACACAGAACCTCAAATATATAACGAGGTAAAATTTGTTGTCCAATGTGTTTATCCTTCCGCATTAGAGCCATCACCTGGTTTCTTTAAATGTTTTAAGAACTATAGACCAGATATTCTAATACCGGAATTGCATATTGCAGTAGAATATAAGTACGCAGATTCAGAGGCTAAATTGAAAAATCAAATTGACGAAATTAGCGCTGACACAAAGGCTTATACTGATGATTTAACATATAATATTTTTTATGCTATTTTTTATGTTACAGAAGATTTTTGGGGGATTGAAAAATTTAAAGAAGCGTGGGCTACAATGAAATATCCCAAAAACTGGAAAGCATTCTACATTGTTGGAAGATAAGTTGACAGCAGCCTACAAAACGCCAATCACAATAAAACTATCGCAATGTTTCGCTTCAAAGGTTTCACCTTTGCTGTGTGGCTACCTATCGAAGAAATCACCAAATACTTGCTGGAACTGGAGAAGGAGAGTGAAGGGTTGATGAGGGGGTTGATGGATTTATAGGTAGGATAGTTGGCATTTTTCGCATTTTATAATTCAATGGTAATGAGACCGGAATACAAATTCTTTTTGAAAATTTCAACGATTGACTATTTTTGAGAAATTAATAACATTAATATTTTATTGTGCTGTTTACAGACCATTTATATGGAACTATAAATTTTCGTGGAACACCATATGAAGATCTAATTTTTGAATTGCTTGGTTGTCCTGAGGTTCAAAGATTAAGGCATATGCGTTTAATGAATTTCGATGTTCCTTATATACAAGATCTATCATCCACAAAACGACTACCCCATTCAATAGGGACTTGCTATCTTGCTTATAAGATTGTTGAAAAATCTTCATTACAATTATCAGTTAAAAAGAAAATTGTTGCCGCAGCTTTAATTCATGATATTGGAATCCTTCCTTATGGACATTTGCTCGAATCAATTATTAAATCTAAAAACATTGATTTTTCTCATGAAAAACTAGTATATCAAATATTAACTGGAACTTATCATGTGACAAATATTTATCATCAGATATTGGGTTCTGAATCGCTTCATCTTTACAAAGTACTAAAGCAAAACAATATTAATCCTGCCGATATATTTGATTTAATTTGTCCAAAAGAAAATGATTCAACTGCAATCTCTGCTGACATCGATTTGGATAATATTGATAATATCCACCGAATGGCCGCACTTTTAGGATATAGTAATGCAAAGCCAAACCTGAATAGTCTTATGGAGAGCATGTTTATTGATAAAGAAAATAAACTTGTTTTTAAAAGCTCAAATGAAGAAGCATTATTTGAATGGCTGAAAATGCGACAAAGTATTTATACAATGATTATAGGTCATCCTGAATGCGTACCCTATAATGCTTTTTTATCGAAATTATTGACGCTCGCGATTGAACTAAATGTTGTGAACCAACAAGAATGGTATGTTACTGATTCTGAATTCGAAAACCGTTTGATGAACAATAAGGACACTGGGCAATTGGCATCATGGTTATTGGTAAGACCTCATTATGAATTGCTTGACTATATCTGGTTAATTTCAAATTCAAAACCACAGTTTCCGTTAAAGGATTTAGAAAACCACATTCCAAATGAGAAGTTTTGTCAATTAAAAAATTCTAGCTTTTATTTCTTTTGGACTGAGAATAAGCTCATCTCTAGAGAAGTGAAAGTTAAGTATGAAAATGGTAATCAAAATTTGTTAGGATACAATTCCCATAGTATCCTTATTAGTCAAATTGCGAAAACAGGTTACGGGTTAAAAGCAATAAAAGCATCTGAGAGAAAAATAGCAAAATGGAGGAAAGAAATTCTATCATATGTGTCGAAGGTCTTACCAGATTGGGAATTTGCTGTCAAGTTCCCAAAGGACTACACAGACTCTTTTTTCACCTCAAAAATTCCTAATGAACAACTTAAATTATTTAAATAAGCAATTATCAACCATCGATTGGAATTTTTCCAATTATACAAATGAAGGGCTAAATTCATTTCATTGGTACCCTGCAACTTTCATTTCTGCGATTCCAGGAACAATAATCCCAATTATGACGAAGGAGAATGATATTGTCCTAGATACATTTTGTGGTACATCTGTTACGGGTTATGAGACTATTCGGCTTGGAAGAAAATATATAGGATTTGATAATAATCCAATTGCGATACTTATTTCCAAAGCAAAACTATTATTTCCTGAAACTGGCACATTATATGGTATTTTCGAAGAAATATTTAAAGATCCATTTCTTACTAATAGAAATTTTAAGAATCATCCAAATGAGGTATTTCTAAAAAAATGGTACCACTCTGAAACATATTCTGAGTTGAATATGATTTTATCAATCATTCGATCAATATCCAATCCAATATTACAAATTCCCGCACAAGCTGTATTTTCAAGTATCTTGAAAAAAACATCTTCACAAGGGAAACATTGGGGATGGGTTTGTGATAATGTAGTGCCAAAGCCGGACGAAATTATATATAAAAATGTCATTGAAATTTTCAATAAAGCCCTTAAAGCTTATTGCAATTATGTCGATGAAACATTGATAGCAATTAAGCAAAGGAATGGCAATCCTGATAGAAAAGACATTCGACAAAAGTGGAATATTGAGTGTACTGACACAATAACTTCTTTATCAAAAATGCCAGAAGATGAAATTGATCTTATTCTGACTTCCCCACCTTACTATGGAGTTGCAGATTATGTTAAAGCACAAAGATTGTCGTTTTTATGGTTTCATGAGGATGTGCTTAAGGTTGAAGGATATGGATATAGTGATTTTGAAAATTTGCGAAAGAAAGAAACAGGTGCCAGATCTAAAAGATATAATATTCAAAGTTTCGTTGATTATATGAAATACATGGAATCGTATATATCTGACTCTTTTAAAGTATTAAAGCCAAATGGTTTTTTGGTTCTAATAATTGGTGACTCAAAAGCTAGAAGCGAAACTTTAAAACTAATTGATGATTCCGCTGTCAAGACGGGTTTCCGAATTGAATTTGAATTTGAACGACAAATTAGGGAATCTCGGAGAAGACTTATGGCCAAGGTTGAAAAAGAGACAGTCAAAGTATTTTCGAAAAATGTGTAATAATAAGGAAATTCAATCACTCCTGACTTCCGCTGGAAATAATATTTTCTATTGTACCAAAGCACTTGATTTGCCTGAAGTTTTGATTGTTAATGGCATGAGGCATTTTCGGTTCTGTGATTTCATTTATCTGCCAGATTATCCTGAAAATTTATCTCCTGACCAAGTTGTAACAGCAAACACAATAAGATCACATTTCTATGGCATTTTACCCCAATTTAATATTAATTCTTTAATTAGAAGGAATTTCGAATTATTTTTAAGTGTATGGAATCCGAAAAGAGTCCTTGAGATTGGACCCAATACAAATCCACTGTTAAATAGTGTTTGTGAAGGAATAAAAAATATTTATATGGCAGATCTTGACCGAGATGCACTTGAAAATATAAAATCACTAGGATTGTCATGTCAATACTTCGGCATGGATAGTAAACTAAATTTAGAAGATCGATCTATTGATTTCATATTTGCAATCTTTGTATTTCATTTCAACTTTTCGGAAAATCAAATATTTGAATGTAATAGGGTATTATCTGAAAATGGGGTTTTTATCGCCAATATTTATAAGCGACAAAGCGAATCAAAAAATAAATTATTAGAAATAGTTAAAAGATGTGGTTTTTCTATTACAACTATTGTAGATGAGTTAAATTTATGTAAAGGTCATGAATATTGGTTTTTATATAAGAACTATGACGAAAATAAAATCTCCAAAGCCAGAGAAATTATTATTAATCAGGTTAATAATCAATAGTCCGGTAAGTTTTTAACTTTTCAATATTTTAAAAAGATAATAGATTGAATTACAGTTAGTTGAAAATATTAACAATTAAATATAACTCATTGATATTCAGCATCATTAAAAATATTACCGAATTATTGAATAATAAATAAATAAAATAATTTGGAATTAATTTTCAAATTACTTGAATCAGATGATGACCGGCTTGAAAAAAGAGGATTGCAAGATTTATGTGATCTTTTAGAAAAAGGCTATTTGTTAAAGGAAGAAGAAAAGCAATTACTCTTTATTCGTTTATCAAAACTGAAAAAATCTGGTAATATTCTTGTGAGACGATGGCTCTATAAATCAATTGGACTTTTAAAAGAAATGGATTTTTTACCATATTTAAAAGGACAATTGACAGGAATAGAAGATGACTTAGAAAATCAAACATGGATAATTGCTGCTCTTTATCATCTTTTAGAAGAAAGCGAGGCAGTGAAAATCATTACAAAGTCAAATCTTTCGTCAAATACAGACTTGTTTGCGGGATTTTATGAACCCAGCTTTTTACCTAAAGAAAGAAGTGAAATAAAAAAAATATTAGACAAAAATGATCCTTTACTATTAAAGTGGTTTAGTCTTCTTTATGGCAACTCGTTAAATAGCTTTCGAATAGAAAAACCCAAATTGAAGGATCTATTAACCAGATTGAATCTTCATGATGATTACCAAGTGGTTGAATATTCTGTTTGGGCCCTACACAAATCTAAACACGGCCGATTTACGGATTGTCAAATATTGCCCCATCAAATTTTTAATCACAAGCCAAATGTTAGACGATGGTTGTATAGGCTACTTACCAAAGATGTCAGGAGTATTACGGTTAATTTTGATTTAATTAAGACAGCCATTGACAATGAGAAGGATACGTCTGCTCGCGAGGGACTGGCAATTGGATTAGGAGAATTTTGCCTTAATCCAGAAATTTCGCAATTATATTTTAAATGGTTTATTAAAGAAAAAAATTCTTTTGTACGCATTCAATTGCTAAGAAATATAGCTGAAAATGTTTTAACCTCGAATAATTTTAAAGATCTTATAATAAAAGAAATTCAAAATCCATTTGATATAATTTCTAGACATATAGCCGAAACATGTATTAAGGAGAATAATATTCCAACTGTATTTATATCAGCAGATAAAAAATTAGAAAATTCAGAAACCCAGATGAAGGAATCACTGCCAACAATTGTAATATTGACCGCAATTTTAGAAGAATATGAGGCAGTCAGATATCACCTAAAAGGAATAAATGATGCTGATAAAAATGACACTGGATATGAAGAAGGCATATTTAAAACACAAGACAAATCAATTGCTAGAGTGATTATTAGAGAATGTGGTGCGAAAAATGTTATTGCATCTCAGGAAGCCGAAAGAGCTATTAATAACTTTAAGCCCCAAATGATGTTATTTGTTGGCATAGCTGGGTCACGAAAACCTCAAGACTTTAATATTGGTGATGTTATTTTCCCGGAAAAAATTTATTCTTATCAGGGAGGGAAAGCTGGGAAAAATTCATTTCTGGCGAGACCCGATTTAGTTGAAAGTTCTTATACTTTGTATGAGATAGCAAAAAAAGAAAGGACTAAAGACGATTGGAAATGTCTCATTAAAGGTTCTTGGGAAGTTGCTATTAAAGCAAGATTAGGAGTTATTGCGTCAGGCGAACAATTAATTGAACATTATGATTCAACGATAGGAAAAATTTTGACAAAGTTTTATAACGATACACAGGTTGTTGAAATGGAAGGATTCGGATTCGCAAAAGCTGTTAGTAGGCAAGGAAGGGAAACTGGTAAAATTTTACTTGGTGTTGTGCGTGGGATCTCAGATATTTTGGAACATGGAGATTCTCAACAATTGGATGTTAACCGGAGACCAGAACATGCAAAATTAATCGCTTCAGATACTGCTGCTGCATTTGCTTATTGGTTAATTTATAAAACATATGCATAGCAAATAATTGCTTTGATAAGCTGAACGAATAGTCATTCTTTTAACAGTGAATATTGCAAAAAAGTGATGAATATCATCCATCAAAATACTGACTTTGAATTAAAATTGAATATCCGATTATCAAATTTTTGGGAATTGAGACGAATTAAATATATCACCAAAATAAGTTATGGAGAATCGTTAAAAGAAGAGAATCGTATTGATGGATCATACACAGTCTTCGGGTCTAACGGAATTGTTGGAAGTCATGATACAAGTATTACAGATGGAGAAACAATAATTATTGGGCGCAAGGGATCATTTGGCAAACTCAATTGGTCCCCGCTCCCCTGTTTCCCAATAGATACAACCTTTTATATTGACAAAAAGAATACTTCAAGTAATTTAAGGTGGTTGTATTATTCGTTAGAGAACCTTAAACTAGATTCATTTACCAAGGATTCTTCCGTACCCGGTATAAATCGTGAAGAGATATATGATAGATACATTTTTTATCCTTCCAACCAAGAACAATCTCAAATCGTCTCCTTCCTCGACGAAAAAACCTCCATCATCGACGACCTTATTCAAAAGAAACTCCATAAAATAGATTTGCTGAAGGAACAACGAACCAGCATCATCAATCAGATTGTCACCAAAGGATTGAATTCGAATGTTAAAATGAAAGATTCGGGAGTCGAATGGATTGGCGATATTCCAGAACATTGGAGACTAACCAGATTAAAATATTTTGTTTTGTTCGATAGTGGTTATTCATTTAATTCAAGTGATTATTCAGCAGAAGGGATAAGCCTTATTCGAATTGGGAATCTTTATAACAATATATTAGATTTGGAAAGATCACCTGTATTTGTGCCTGAAAGGTTTCTACAGGATTATCCAGATTTTGTAGTTCATAAAAATGATATTCTTGTCTCATTAACTGGTACGTTAGGAAAGAGAGATTATGGATTTTCTATAGTCTATGATAAAGAGTTTCCATCTCTATTGAACCAACGAGTAGGAAGAATAAAATTAGTAAGTCAAGAATTAAATTTTCATTTATTGACATACCTGTTACTTTCGGAAATTTTCTTAAATCAACTATTTGTGAAACCAACTGGGACGAAGCAAGGGAACTTATCGGCAGATGATATACTTACAAATTATTTACCCATACCCCCACTCCCTGAACAGCACCAAATCGTTGACTACCTCGATAAAAAGACTTCCGATATTGATAAACAAGTTGATCTTGAGAACAGGAAAATTAATCTGCTAAAGGAATACCGCCAATCCCTGATCTCCGAGGTGGTGACGGGAAAAATTGATGTACGAACGAATTGAGTGTTATGGATGCTCCGAGTGAGAAACGGTTTGAGAAACATATTGAGTCATCTCTGAATGGCCAGGGATACCGGTCGATTCTGCCGACGGAGTATGACCGGGGTCTCTGCCTGATCCCTTCGGAGGTCCTGGGGTTTATCATGGATTCTCAGCCTAAGGAGTATGAAAAGCTCACGGTTCAGTATGGTGAGGAAACGGAGGTTAAGCTTTGCAAGCGTCTGAATGAGGAGATTGCCCGCCGGGGTGTGATCGATGTGCTGAGGAATGGTTTCAAGGACCGGGGCTGCAATTTCTCGATGGTTTATTTCGAGCCAAATTCCGGATTGAACCTTGAACACCGGGAGCTCTACCTGAAAAACCGCCGCTCCCTCATCCGCCAGCTGAAATATTCATTAAAAAATGAGAATTCCATCGATATGGCGCTGTTCCTGAACGGGATCCCGCTGCTGACGATGGAACTGAAAAACCAGCTCACGGGCCAGGATTTCAGGAATTCCGAAGCCCAGTACCGCCGCGACAGGGACCCTAAGGAGCCTCTGCTGCGCTTTAAACAACTGCTGGCCCACTTCTGCGTGGATAACGATGTGGTGACGATGACGACCCGGCTCATGGGCGACGATACGAAGTTCCTGCCATATAACAAGGGGATAGCAAATCCGCCCAACCCCAACGGTTACCGCACCCACTACCTCTGGGAGGAGATCCTGACGCCGGATTCTCTGCTCGATATCATCGAAAACTATGTGCACCTTTCCAGGGAGGTCGATAAATCGTGGGACCCTTACAAGGGCAAGGTGGTGGAGAAACCGAAGGAACTGCTCATCTTCCCGCGTTACCACCAGCTCGATTGCGTGCGGAAGATCAGGGACCAGGTGAGGGTAGAGGGAACGGGGCATCATTACCTGATCCAGCATACCACCGGCTCGGGGAAATCGTACGAGATCGGCTGGCTGTCGCACCTGCTCACTTCGCTCTACCGCAGCAAGGAGGAGACACACCGCATCTTCGATACCATCATCGTGGTCACCGACCGCAAGGTGCTCGATAAACAACTTCAGAACACCATCACCCAGCTTGAACAGACCAAGGGGGTGGTGAACTGCGTAGATAAGGATTCGCGCCAGCTGCAGGAGTTCCTGGAACAATCGAAGGATATCATCATCTCGACCATCCAGAAGTTCCCGAAGATATCGGAAACGATCTCGCAACTGAAATCAAAGACCTTCGGGGTGATCATCGACGAGGTGCACAGCTCCCAAACCGGCGAGACGTCGAAACACCTGAAAAAGACGATTTCCAAAGGGGAAACCGGCGATGAGGAGGATGAGGTGGATTATGAAGACCTCATTAGGGAGGAGATCCGCAGCCGCGGGCGCCAGGAACATGTGAGTTTCTTCGGGTTCACGGGGACTCCCAAGAATAAGACGTTGGAATTATTTGGAAGAAGGACTGAGGATTGCCGGTTCGTACCCTTCCACTCGTACACAATGAAACAATCCATCGCCGAGGGCTTTACGCTGGATGTACTGAAAAACTATACGACCTACAGCCGTTGGTTCAGGCTCGTCCAGACGGGCGACGACAAGCAGCTTCCCGAGGGCAAAGCGATGAGGCAGGTGGTTAACTTCGTGGATTCTCATCCGCAGACCATAGAACAAAAAGTAAAGATCATCCTTCAGCAGTTTGTTGGTAAAACTTCCCGCACGATCAACGGCAAGGGAAGGGCGATGGTGGTGGTGCGGTCGAGGTACCATTGCGTGCTGTTCCGGCAGGAGATGGTGAGGCAGATGAGGGAGATGGGATTGCCGTATTCGGTGCTGGTGGCGTTTAGTGGGAGCATAAAAGGAATATCGAATATTGATCAACGAATAACGAATGATGAATTAAGGTTTGGGAGAGAGGTAACTGAAAGTATTTTAAATCGTGAAAATGGGCTGCAGAATATGGTCTCGATTGCGGATGGGTTGAAGGACCCGCGTTACCGTATCCTGATCGTGAGCAATAAATTCCAGACGGGCTTCGATGAACCCCTGCTGCAGGCGATGTTCGTTGATAAGAAACTTTCGGGGGTGCAGTGCGTGCAGACGCTTTCGAGGCTGAACCGCACGTGCCCGGGCAAAACCGAGACGTTTGTGCTCGATTTCGCCAACGACACCGCCGAAGTGGTTGAAGCGTTCCAGCCGTTTTATACTTCGACCGAGTTGGCAGGCGAAACCGACCCGAACAAGCTCTATGACCTCGAGACGAAGATAAGGGGCTTCAACCTCTTCACAAAATACATGGTCGATGAGTTCTGCCGCCTGTTTTACAACGAACGCGAATCGGACGAGATGCTGCAACCCGTCCTGAACCGGGTGGTGGAGAAATGGAACGAGATCAGCGACCCTGAGCAGAAGAACGAATTCAAGTCGCTGATCCAGTCGTACGTGAGGCTGTACGGATATATCAGCCAGATCGTCACCTTCGAAGACATCGAACTGGAGAAGCTGTTCATCTTCCTGAAATACGTCAACAAGAAACTGCCTAAAGGCGACCAGACCTTCATCGACCTTACTGATTCAGTCGAGCTCGACTCCCTGCGCATACAGAAGATCGGCGAATACCGCTTAAGTTTAGAGGATGTTTCCGGCGTTTTGGAACCCATGACTGCTTTAGGCGGGGGAGGTTCGGCCGAAGAGCAGCTGGACTTCCTATCGGAGATCGTCCGGAAGCTCAACGAGATTTATGGAGCCAACATGACCGAAGAAAACAAGCTGGATCTCAGCAATGTGAGAACCCGGGTACATGGCGATCAGGAATTAAAAAGCGTCATGACCGGCGACAACAGCGAAACCAACAAACGCCGCAAATTCGAAGAAGTCATCGGCAACATCTTCCTCTCCTACGTGAACGACCGGGTCGATTTCTACCAGAAGTTTGAGAATCCGGTTATCAGGGATTTGATTGTAGAGGAGTTTTGGAGGGATTATAAAAAGGTGGTGATATAAAAACTTACTGAAAATGAATACCGGTGAAATCATCATATATCAAAATCCTGAAGGCAATATCAAGGTTGATGTGCGCCTTGAGGATGAAACCGTATGGCTTACTCAGGACCAGATGGCGCTGCTGTTTGGAAAAGCCAGAACCACCATCACCGAACATATTCAGAATGTTTTCAATGAAGGAGAATTAAATGAGGAAGTGGTATGTCGGGAATTCCGACACACCACTCAACATGGTGCAATTCAAGGGAAAACACAGGAGAAACAGGTAAAGTGTTACAACCTGGATGTCATTATTTCCGTAGGTTACCGCGTAAAATCGACCCAGGGCACACAATTCCGGATCTGGGCAACGCAACGCCTTAAAGAGTACATCATCAAAGGTTTCGCCTTGAACGACGAACGGTTTAAGTCCGGTACCTCCATGAACTATTTCAACGAGTTGCAGGAAAGGATCCGGGAAATTCGTCTTTCGGAACGCTTTTTTTATCAGAAGATCAAAGACATCTATTCGACAAGTATTGATTACAACCCCAAAGATGAGAAGACCATTGCCTTTTTTAAAGTTGTACAGAACAAACTACTCTGGGCTATCAGTCAGCAAACCGCGGCAGAACTGGTGTATCGAAGGGCCAACGCCTCACTGCCGCTGATGGGCATGCAGTCATTTGACAAAAAGACAGCATCTGCTATAAAAAAAGCAGATGTGTCGATTTCTAAAAATTACCTGAATGAAGATGAAATAAAGCTATTGGGCTTGTTGGTTGAACAGTATCTTGCCTTTGCCGAAACCATGGCCATGCAGCATCAGCCCATGTATATGAAAGACTGGCTTGAGAGACTGGATGTTATTTTGCATATGAATGGCAGGGAACTTTTAACTCATGCCGGGAATATAAGCCACGAAATGGCTTTGCAAAAATCAAGCGAAGAGTTTGACAAGTTCCAGGCCAATCAAAAACAATTCGAAAAGGAACAAAGCTTGAAAGAGCTGGAGTCTGATATCGGCAAGCTGAAAAAAAAGGAGTAATGCCATTCACTTAAGGAAAAATGGGCGTAATAATCCAATATTAAGCAACGATGACCTCGCAAAAATATTCCGTTAACCAACACCTGATCGAAACCCTCCTCGCCTGGGTGAATTCCGGAGAGATCGCCATCCCGGAGATCCAACGACCTTTTGTGTGGGATAGCTCTAAGGTCCGCGATCTGATGGATTCCCTCTATAATGGATATCCAATTGGTTATCTCATTGCCTGGAGAAATCCCAATGTACGGCTCAAGGATGGCAGTGTATCATCCGGCAAGAAGATATTGATCGACGGACAGCAGCGGGTGACCGCGCTTTCAGCCGCCATACTAGGAAACTCAGTGGTAAGTAAAAGTTATCAGAAGGTAAAGATTAAAATCGCTTTTCACCCGGTTGATGAGCGGTTCGAGGTGCAGAATCCGGCCATTGTGAAGGATAAAACCTGGGTTCATGATATTGCTGAATTATTCAAACCAGGAGTCAACTCCTACCAGATTATCACGAACTATATTGCCCTGAATCCTGAAGCTGATCAGCAGATGGTGATCAACAATATTGGCCGGTTGTTTGATCTCGCCAAGAAGCAGATCGGACTGATTGAACTGGATTCTGACCTGGATATTGAAACGGTCACGGAAATTTTTATCAGGATCAATTCGCAGGGTGTGGTTTTGAGCCAGGCCGATTTTGCCATGTCGAAGATTGCGGCCAATGAGATCTACGGGGGAAATGTTTTGAGAAAAGCCATTGACTATTTCTGTCATCTTGCAATCAATCCCGAATTCTTTCATTCAATTAAAGAAAATGATCCTGAATTTGAAGCCACCCATTATTTTCAAAAAATGGCTTGGCTTCATGATGAATCAGATGAAATCTATGATCCTTCATATACAGATCTATTGAGGGTAGCCTTTACTTCAGAGTTCAACCGGGGTAAGCTGGCCGACCTTGTAAGCTTATTGTCGGGCAGAAATTTCGAAACCAGGACATTTGAAGCCTCCATCGCAGAGGAGTCTTTTAAACGATTAGCTTCAGGAGTTATCAACTTCATGAACGAATATCAGTTTAAACAGTTCGTTATGATCATTAAATCGGCAGGATTTATCTCCCCCGATATGATCCGATCACAAAATGCATTGAATTCAGCCTATATTGTCTATTTAAAACTTCGATCACAAGGTGAGCATCCTGAACGGATCGCAAGCTATGTGAGAAGATGGTTTGTCTATTGTATCCTCACCCAACGCTATTCAGGATCACCGGAGTCCATGTTTGATTTCGACATCAAGCAGATCTCTGAAAAATCCTTCGGCGAATACCTAAAGGAAAAAGAGGCCGGGGAACTCTCCGATGCCTTCTGGAATGCGGCCCTCATACAGAACATGGACACCTCGGTAAGCAGCAGCCCCAATTTCAACGTTTATCTTGCGGCCCAAGTCAAAGCCAATGATAAGGGGTTCCTGTCAAAAGATGTGTTGATAAGTGACCTTATCACTCTCCGGGGCGATATTCACCATCTTTTCCCAAAGGATTACCTGAAGAAAAATGGTTATCAGCGTGGGAAATACAATCAGATTGCCAATTATGTCTATATGCAGACCGAGATTAACATCCAGGTAGGAAACAGGTCTCCCAAGGAGTATTTCACAATTATTAAAGGCCAGATTGCCCGGGGAGAATTTCATTTCGGAGCCATCACCTCTGAAGATGAACTTCACCACAACATGGCAATGAACTGCATACCCCCATCGATTCTTGAATCAGAAATAGATAATTATAATCAATTTCTCGCTGACAGGAGGTATCTGATGGCACAGAAGATCAAGGCGTATTATAATTCACTTTGATAATTTATAGATTATTCAATAATCAAAACTGACATAAAAAAAACCCGCTTCCGGGGCAAGGGCCTGTACAACCCTCCACCTCCACATATGTGGATTGGTGCAAAGATCATAAAAAACACGAAATGATCGTATTTGTGCTAAAAAATATCAACAGTTGATTGTGAACAACAACTATACAGGGGTACGAGATGAGATAAAAAGTGCACAGCGTGAAGTCCGAAGTCCGAAATCATTCGCACTTCAGAGTTCGCACCTGAAACTTAAAAAATAAAAAACCTGATCGTCGAAAAGTCTTGTGAGAATAACGGAAAAAGTGTCATTTCAAATAACTTAATTGTCACATTTGATACAATACAAACCGAAAAGAGAGGTTCTACTACGATATGAATAAGACTACGATAGAATGGACTGAAATAACATGGAATCCTACCACAGGATGTACAAAGATTACTGAGGGCTGTAAAAATTGTTATGCCGAAAAAATGGCAAAACGGCTGAAGGCGATGGGGACACCAAAATACCAGAATGGATTTGATCTTACCCTACATCATGATAGGTTGTTCGAACCATATTCTTGGAAGAAGCCCAAAGTAGTTTTTGTTAATTCCATGAGTGATTTGTTTCATGAAGATGTGCCATTAGAATTTATTCAGGAAGTCTTTTCAGTAATGAATAATAACCCTAATCATATTTTTCAGGTACTTACTAAAAGAGCAGATATTCTGGAACAGTACTCTCCAATTCTGAACTGGACCGAAAATATCTGGATGGGCGTGACAGTTGAGAGTAATCGACATTATAAAAGAGTAGATCATTTAAGGAGGTCTGGAGCATTTATCAAATTCATTTCATGTGAACCTTTACTTTCATCTCTAAAAGAAATTACCTTATTTGAAATAGATTGGGTAATAGTTGGCGGTGAATCTGGAACAAATGCTCGCCCAATTAAGAAAGAATGGGTAATCGAAATGAGAGATGTCTGCCAATCTCAGAAAATACCTTTCTTTTTCAAGCAGTGGGGTGGAACAAACAAGAAGAAAGCAGGGAGTATGCTTGATGGTTTCTATTATAAGAGTGTTCCACTTAGTTTTTGATTTAATCTAAATTTCCTCAATCCTACCAAGATGTTTATCTCCAACATGACCCACTTCCTTGATGAACAAGGGAATATCGCCAAAGAAATGCATAAGGAAGGCAGAGAACACGCCAGTTTCCTTGCTCTCATTGTTGATACAATGACAAAAGACTATCCACTTTCAAAGAAAAACACAGAAATCAGGTGTTTGACGAAAAAATGCACAGGTACTATTGATATTGCAGTGGATACAAAAAATGAGTTTATTTATTGGAAGTGCAACAAATGCTCTGAGGAAGGCAGGATAGAAGCCTGGCAGAAAACCAAATGGGACAATAGAAAATAATCTTGTACCTGAGAGAATTACGGGTTGTTAGAACTTGGATTTGTTAATCAAATCCTTGACCCACTTTTCGACTTGCTTATCAGCATGGACTACAAATTCCTGTCCAATGCCATTTGTTTGAAAATAGCCTTCTGGTTTCCAGTTTTTATCTGAGTGACAACTTATCGGCACTTGTCTGAAAATGTCGCTCAGTTCCCATCTTGATTTCGAAAACCCATCTTTCGTCAGTACCAGATTTTCATCAAACAGGAGAGTTCCTGCTCCTTTAAGTTTTGAGTTCCAGGTAAGACTATCTCGCGAGATATAAATCGCATTATTTTTTGCCTCTCTTCTTCGTTTACAGGCATGAGGATGACTTTCCATCCAGGCGGGACATTTCTGTTTTTTATTCACCTTCATTATTTCCTCGATTTGCAGATACCCGAAAATTATGTGCTTTGGTGTATCATTTCGGACAAACCTCAGATGTCCGTCTTGGTACTCGGTATGTCTGAAAGTTCCAAAGAACAAAAAGATATCGCCTTCTTTAACACCTTCATTTTCTAAATGAGTCTGGGCGGCATTAATTTGACCGAAGATTGGCTTCCAACCTTTCATTCGTGGAAATACAGCTCGATAAATATCAGGGTCTAAATGACATGTGGTGTTTTTTCTTAAGTCATGCCATTTTTTGCCATATTTTATTTCACCTTTAAGACTCAACATTAAATCAAAATACGTTTCATCTTTCCCAATCTTCAGATCAGAATAATGAATATCATCTAATGAAGGTATCGGAAGTGAAACCATACTTCCGTTTGGCAGGATCGGGCTGGGAAATCCTCCATTAGCAGTATCAAAGCCCTTTCTACTGAGTATTATCTTCATTTCTTATTGCCTCCATGAATTATCGTTTTCATTCCAAAGACTTGGCTTTGCTGATACACCTCGTTTATGTTTTTTCAAGGAAATATATTTCACAAACGCTTTTTGGACTGTATTATCGAATTTGCATTTTTCACCTCTGCCACAAATGAGGCTTTGTAAATTGTCAGGTATTTTGATTGGTTTGGAGCCGAAATAGTAAAACTCGTCTGAGGTCAAAACGAACTTTCCAGACAAATCTTTTTTTCTATTCTTTAGTGCATTTTTAATCGTATGTTGTGATTCCAACTGCTCATAGTCCCCACCTTTAATGGGTTTGTAAATATTATCACCACGCCTGTAAATTGTTTGAGCATTTTTAAAATCGGGTCTTTTCTTCGGAAACCTGTTGTAATACTCGTTAAAAGTCAACCTTTCAGAAACCTTCATGGCATAGACAATTGCATATTCCTGCAAAGGATCGGTTGTCTTTGGCAATTTCAATTTCTTGTATAGCATTTTGCCTCTAAGACCAACAATCCAATCTCCTGGAGTTGCGGTTCTTCTTATTGTTGGTTTACAACACGCCAAAGTACAATTACCCCAGAAAGGGTTTGGAGAAAAGCCCAAATCACTTTTAATAATGTAGGAAAATAGTTTCATGGTTCTCTTTTTAGGATGAGTAATAATCTCAATTATAGATGCAAAATGGATTTCTGACCGTTTTAGTGTAAATCTACACAAATATAGTGATTATCTGTAAGATAACCTAATAATAACGACAAATTATTCTTAAATTCAGGGGTTTATTTTAGTGTCGCTTTATTTACTAAAATTTCAGAAAATAATGATGAAAACATTAGTATTATCAATATAAAAGCGGTAACTTTATACGACAAAACCTAAAAGCTGGAGGAACTAATATGGAACAACACTATAAATTCAATAAATGGGATTTTGACGATAATGGAACCAACACTAAGGATGGTTCATTTTTTCTTGAATTAATTGGAGAATGGGAACGGGACTTTCATGACAAATATTCCCCGTTTTTCTCAAATTACCTGTTTTCAAATGCATCCACGATGATATTGGTAAAAAACTGCTTGGTTCTCGAACCTGATGACGATTGTGGGATGGAGTTAATAAATGGTAAGGTTGACCTGGATACTAATTTGACGATTGATGGTCATAGTAAAAGACAGACAATTTATGCACTCGGTTCGAGGTTAGACGAAGATGAACCAATGTTTTTAATCATTGATGAAAGTATGATCGATGGGACGGTAATCTTGAAATATATTCCAGACATTGATAATGAAGATGTTGGTGAAGATATCCCAGTCCCATCTGAGAGAACAAAGGTAAAACTATTTTGAGGGATCACTGAATAGCCAGGGATATCATTCGATTCTGCCTAATGAGTATGACCGGGGTCTCTGCCTGATGCCTTCCGAGGTCCTCGGGTTTATCATGGATTCCCAGCCGAAGGAGTATGAAAAGCTTACGGTTCAGTATGGTGAGGATACTAAGGACAAGCTTTGCAAACGTCTGAATGAGGAGTTGTCCCGCAGGGGTGTGATCGATGTGCTGAGGGATGGTTTTAAGGACAGGGGCTGCAGTTTTTCCATGGTTTATTTCGAGCCAAATTCCGGATTAAACCTTGAACACCGGTAGCTCTACCTGAAAAACCGCCGCGACAGGGACCCTAAGGGGCCTCTGCTGCGCTTTAAACAACTGCTGGCCCACTTCTGAGTGGATAATGATGTGGTGACGATGACGACGCGGTTCATGGGCGACGATACGAAGTTCCTGCTCATCTTCCCGCGTTACCACCAGCTCGATTGCGTGCGGAAGATCAGTTGGATATTTTCATCATGTGAGGAGATGGTTCTTCCCAACTCTTCGATCTTCAGGGCAAGCTCTTTATTGGCTTCAAGGAACCGTCGGATTTGTACGAATGCCCGCATAATAGCAATGTTGACCGCGATTGCCTCTTTTGAGTTCAATATTCCGGAAAGCATTGCCACGCCTTGTTCCGTGAAAGCAAACGGCTGGTACTTTGAATGTTCCCCATGTCTTAAGGTGCCAAATTGGTACCTTAAGTTTCGGGTCTCTTCCGTCGAAAGTTTGAACATCAAATCCCCTGGGAATCTTTGGATATTTCTTCTGACCGCTCTTTTTAATGATTTTACTTCAACCCTGTATAACCGGGCCAGATCATAATCAAGGATCATCTGTTCTCCCCTGATAAAATGGATCAGCCCGGTAATGTTCTCAACCTGTTTTTGTAAATCGGTTTCCATAGATCTTTTTCCTCTTGATCGGATTAATGATCAAAAGGTGATAGACCCGGAGCCTTTGGTCTACGGGTCAAATTAAAAATTTCGCCCAGCAGAGGAAGGATATGGTGCGTTTTTTGTAATTTTCGGCGTTATTACGAAGGTAATGGAATGCCCACAGCGCTATACGCAAACAAAGGGTGGATTAAGGTCTTATGTTTGCTAAACTGCTCAGGAAATAATTGAAATTGCAAAGAATCTACTGGAAATGGTTCGTGCCGGCGCTGCTGCTTCTGCTTGCAACATCGGCCTGCCGCATGATCAGGGTCGAGAAGCCGGCCGAGCGGTATGATGCGCCGGAATATCATCCGCAGTATTCGAACATCAACATTCCCCTGGAGGTGAACAAGGCGCAGCTGAAAAAGCTTGTGAACCGCAGGCTTACCGGACAGCTGTATGCCGATACGAGCTTCGACGATAACAACCGGGATGACCTGATGCTGTTTGCTTCGAAGATGGACAGCATCGATGTGGGTTTCGAAAATAATTTCCTGACCTACCGCGTGCCGCTGAAGATATATATTAAGAAAAGAACAGCGGTGGAAGTGCTTGGGCTTAACCTCGGAGAGATCAGGGATGCCTCTGCCGAGGTCGCCCTGAAGTTCAAAACGAAGCTGAACATCAACAGGGACTGGAGCCTCGCCACCGTGACCCTGCCCGATGGCTATGAGTGGATCAGCACGCCAACAGTTTCTTTTGCAGGATTCACCCTGCCTCTGCCGGTGATATCCGACATCCTGCTGCAAGGCAGCCTGGGTGATATTGCCAAAGGGATCGATAAGTCGTTGAAGTCGGTCGTGGATCTGCGGAAGATCGTGGGCGAGGCCTGGACCACGATGCAGAAACCGATACTGGTCTCGCCGGGAGATTCCCTCTGGCTTAAGCTGAGTCCAGCCGAGCTGAGTTCGGTTCCGATACAGGGAAAGGACGGGAGCATCCTCACTTCGCTCGGGCTTAAGACGCTGGTCGAGCTCTATTACGGGCGGGAACCTGCCTGTACCGTAAATCCTGAGCTTCCCCCGCTTAAAATTACTTCAGCCCTCCCGGAACAGTTCAACATCAACTTCTCCCTCGATATTCCTTTGCCGTATATCAATTCGCTCGCGCGGACGGCTATGCATGGCTATACCCTTGGGTACGACAATTACAAGGTGATAATCAAAGATATTACCATCTACGGCCAGGGGGATAATCTGATCGTCGAGCTTCCGGTGGATGGGTCGGTGAAAGGCACGATCTACCTGGCGGGGATCCCTTTATTCAATAAGGATTCCCTGACGATCGAGATGGATAACCTTGATTTTTCTGTGGCAACAAAGAACGTTGCTGTGAAGACCGCCTCCTGGCTTTTCCATTCGGGACTGGTGCAGAAACTGAGCTCCAAACTGGTCTTCCCGGTGGGTGAGCAGTTGCGCACGGCACGTTCGGCGATAGCCGCCACACTGCGCGAAAACCACTCCATCGAGAATTTCAGGATCAACGGCTTGATCGAAAAACTGGAACCCGAAAAGATACGGATCACCCCGGGTTCGATGAAGGCCTTTTTCGTGTTCGAGGGGAGGTTGAGGGTGAGTTTGAATGTTAAATAGATGAAGGGCGGGATAAAGCCAAGAGGGTTTTGGAGAGATTACAGGAGGGGAGTAGGGTGAATTGTTGCCGACAACCTTACGGATTAATGAAAATTCAGCTTCTTTTCCTGAGTTTCTTTGGATCCCTCCTGAAATGAAAGACTGCACTTGCTTTAAGATCAAGCTCCGCAAAGGGATTAATGATAATCCGGTACTTCGATTTCATTTTTGAAGCGAGGCTTTAACCTCATGCCATGGTTTGCCGGTCTCAGGGTTACTTTCAACAAATAGCAACCTCTTGTCGATCTCTTTCTCAAGTTCCTCACTTAATACCAGGGTGTCTTTATAAATCTCAAGGAATGAATAGTCCTTCGAAAGTTCTTTGAGCATACGTATGATGCTTTTTGCCTTTTCGGATGTATCACTTATTTTAATTGTATAAGTCATATGCAGCGGGCGTTAACCATACAAAGATACTCATTTATTTACGGATTTATCTTGTAATTTTCTTGCTTTTCAGGAGATGCTGATTACCAGATTTTTAAATTTACCCAATTTTCCCTTGGTTAATTTTGAGCCAAATTCCGGATTGAACCTTGTGTTTTGATTATCGCCTCTGTAATCCTCCTCTAATGCTTCTCTAATCTGACATCAGGTTAAGTTCATGGTCTCATCATTGTCTTGCCCTGAAATACTTGTACACCCCGGGAAGTCAATATTAAAATCACTTTATACCTTACCTGTTGCTTCAATCCTGGTTACTTCGATCCCTGGAACTGAAACCTTCCTGAAAGAAACCGGCAGGGAATTGGATGGCAGGAAGAGCCTGACAGTGACACAATAATCCTTCCCCCGGACCTCGAATTCCGCTTCTCCGCCGATGTCAAGTAATGTGGCGAATAACTGGCTTTTAACGAAATGCGATCCGAGGAAATCGTGTATCGCCGTCTGGTATGGAGGAAGCCATTTCTTCCGTCTTGACCTGCGGAATAGAAATGACCGGAATGTTTCATTGTCCTTGAGCTCCCTGCCGTATAGCATGGCGATCTCAAACCGGTTGCAGTGCAGCTCCTGGAGCTTCGAAAGAGGGACAGTCCGCTTTACCGGCAACGACCTGGCTATATTGTTCTTCTGCAGGATCAGGTTGCCGATCCTGCCCGAATACAGGTGCGTAATGGTGTTTCCTTTGTTTATGGCCATGGTTCTCTCATTATTCTCCTGACAGACAGGAAAAATGATCAAATGGTTGCGTACACCCGTTCCGGACAATGCATAATTCTACTGAAACGGAACTCAGTCACGGAGGAGTCCCGGAGAGCTTTCGTGAAGAGCCGGAAAACATCACCCGTAAACCATCGGAAAAAAGATTAACAGCGAGACAAACAAACGCCGCAAATTCGAAGAAGTCATTGGGAATATCTTCCTCTCCTACGTGAACGACCGGGTCGATTTCTACCAGAAGTTTGAGAATCCCAATATAAGGCAGTTGATCGTGGATGAGTTTTTGAGGGATTACAGGAGGGCGGTGATTTGAAAATTTGAAGATTTGAAAATTTGAAGATTGGGATTTGAGTTATTGTTATTTTGGAGATGAACAGAGGCGAAATCATTATATATCAAAATCCTGAAGGGAATATCAAAATTGATGTTCGCATTGAGGATGAAACTGTTTGGCTATCGATAGACCAAATGGGTGAATTGTTTCAAAAATCCCGCGCAACCATCAATGAGCATATTATCCATATTTTCGAAGAGAAAGAACTTGAAAAAGAGGCATCTGTAAGAAAAATCGGAAATTCCGATTTTTCTACCAAGCCTACCAACTTTTACAACCTTGATGTCATCATCTCAGTGGGTTACCGGGTGAAATCGCCCCGCTGAGTGGCAGTTGTGGGCGAGACCACTTTCTTGACATCTATCTCGATCCAATCGTACTTTTTATATTGAGAAACATAATCTAACCTTCTGAATGGGATTGGATACAGCCTAATCCACTCACAATTTTCATTGAAGCCAGCAGTGCAAACAAATTCATCCTGATGAACCTTAGAGATAGTAGGGTAGGTCTTTACGGTGATGAGAATTCTCATTTATTACTATAGATTCTTAATGGGAATTGTGCCTTCAAGTAGTTTATTTAGGTAATTTACAACCCTACCTCGGTGACACAAAAACGCATCCCTCTCGAAGCACATTAAGGCAACTCTTTTATAAACTCCTAAATTCTTTAAAATATCATTGATATTATTCCTTGCATTAGGTAGAACAGTAGTTTCATATTCACTAAACAGTCTGTTATAATCTGCTACGCTTTTTAAATCTTTCCGTTTATCGGAATTTATCCCTAATCCAGGGGAATGGACATATTTTATATTCATGCTTTCGCATGTTCTTGATAATTGCGACTTGGAAAAGCCGTATTTTTTACTCAAGGCATTCTTTCTGACATCAATCAGAAGTTTGATATCGTTTATAACAAGTAGATTAATAAATTGTTCAACCGATTTCCCTTCATACCCAATATTAAAAAGGGTGGGTTCATTTATAACCCTTTTTTGTTCGTTTACTCGGCATAGAGATTCCTTGTCCAAGAGTTTGATGGCAATTTTGCTATTAATTGCATAGTAAGGGTATTTTTGATAAGTGTATTTTATCAATTCGTCCTGATCCAAATGCCGAAAATCCCTGGCCAAAATTTTTATAAAAGTATTATCTTGCTTTGTCAATTGGATCATATAATCCACATCATCATTTTTAATCCAATATTGATTTGGTTCAGAATGTTGCTCTTTAACTAATCCATATTTCTTGAGAGTAAGCAGATCTTGATTTGCGGAGAAAGAAAAACATCCATATGAGTATGGAACAAAATCAAATGATTTTTCTTCTTGCAGCCTTGTAAAAATGAAAAGTAGCTTTTGAAATGAAGTTTTGGGTAATTGTCCCCCAAATTCGCCAAGGATGGCTAATATTATTTTCCTTCTATAATACACAATACAAATGTACGAATAAAAATCCCTAAGAGTTTTAGGACTGATTTCATTTCCCAACAGGTGAGTGTTAATCTTTGAGCTCTTGAGCATAAAATTCCCAAACCAGCCCCGCTGAGCGGCAGTTGTGGTGTCGCCTTTGTTCAGTCCCCTCCCAGCCTCCCCCACACGGGGGAGGAGTACGCATCACACCCGGAATCTGTTTTACGGATAACCGCAATTCATTTTACGGATTTCCGTAATCGAAATGACGAAAATGATGAAGGCCGGATGTTCCGGAATTCTATTTTTGAAATAACAAAGGGAACGACTCGGGTTTTGACAATGCCTCAAGCTCGATATCTATATCCAGATTTTTCCAGTGAAGCTGTGAAGGCGGGAGGAATTGAATCTGAAAGATCTGATCTATAGACGATTCTTTCAACCCGGGATAATCAGCAAATGGAATAAAATATTCCTTGTCGCCGACCAGTACCCAAAATCCGATATCATTGATACTGGTAAGCTTACACTCCAAAATGTCTATTCCATTTTTCGTTAAACTCATCTTTATGATCTTCGACGATTTTTACAATTTCCTTTAGTTCTGCGGAGTCCAGGTTATAAAAGTCGGCTAAAGCAACTACCGGCTCAATCCAGATTTTGGCTGTCCCATCTGACGTTGCAACATGCACATGCATCCGGGTTTCTTCACGACTATTGAAGAAAAACCGATATCTGCCGGCAAGTTAGATTGTGGTCGACACGCTAAGCTTTATTAATGTAAAGATACTGAAAAATTGTTATAATCCGGAGCTTCCGGAGAGATGATTGGGTGGGAGTAAGATTTAAGGACCCGGGATTAACAGGATTCAAATAAAATATTTTTATTTATGTTCTTTTCCTGATAAGAATTCATCCTTTTTCTGCCTGCAAAAATTACGGGATCACACGCTTCAGGCAAACGGCCCCAGCGGATATTAATACCGGAGCGGTTTCATTTCCTGTGTTGCTCCCTAACAGAACCGTGAATTCATCTGCTGCAATTACCGACAGTATCGGCATGACCCGGTATGACATGCAGGCGCAATATGGTGGTAAAAAAAATCGGGAACAACTGCCGGTGGAAAATTAAAACAAATAACTTTGAGGCAAAACTTTCCGTGCCATGAAAAAAATTCTGATCGGTTTATTGTTGTTTTGCTTTCATCTGACGATGCAGGCCCAGGATTACCTCATCACCTTTGCAGCAACGGGAGATACAGACAAGGTGGCCGCCGTCAGGGTCGATAATCTCACCAGCGGCTCCGGTGTGATCCTTGCAGGGGATGATACATTGCACCTGGTCGAAGCCGTCGGGATCCCTGCCGGTGACCCCGGGGATGACCGGATCCGGCTGTATCCGAACCCTGCGCTGAAGGAGTCCGTACTTACCTTTACAGCGCCAGAGACCGGTCGCACGACCATCCGGATACTGGATCTGACAGGGAAAACAATATTGCTGTATCACGACTGGCTGCCGGCAGGGACCTGGAGTTTCATGATCAAAGGGATCCGTCAGGGCATTTATGTTGTAAATGTTTCCGGCAGCATGTACGCATATCATGCGAAACTGATCAGTTGCTGTGCCGTTCCACAGGGACCGGGCATCACCCCGCTTTCATCGGCGGGCGGCAGCACCCCCGGGCATCAGAAGAAGACTTCAGCCACCGTTGATATGCCTTACCATGACGGGGACCAGTTGCTTTTCAGGGGAACATCGGGCAATTACAGCAATGTGGTCCCGGATGTGCCTGCCTCCGGTAAGACCATCCTGTTCAACTTTACAGCCTGTACGGATGTCGGTAACAACCATTACCCTACCGTGCAGATCGGCAGCCAGACCTGGATGGCCGGGAACCTGAACGTGGGTATCCGCATTGACGGGGATCAGGATCAGACCGACAACGGGATCATAGAAAAGTACTGCTACCTCGACGATGACCTGGCATGTGCGCAGCACGGGGGACTTTACCAGTGGAATGAACTGATGCAGTATTCCACGGTTCCGGGAGTACAGGGCATCTGCCCGGCCGGCTGGCATGTCCCCACCGATGCGGAATGGTGCACCCTGACCCAGTACCTGGATCCGGCGGTGAATTGCAGCGCGGTTGGCTGGAGCGGGCTGAACGCAGGCGGGAAGCTGAAAGAGACCGGAACGCTGGAGGCGGGGACCGGCTCCTGGCACCAGCCCAACACCGGAGCGACCAATGAAAGCGGATTTACAGGACTCGCGTCGGGCGACCTGTCCGAAAACGGAACATTTTCCTACCAGGGGTATTACGGATATTGGTGGAGTTCCTCCGAAGCCGGCACGTTAAACGCGTGGAGCCGGAGCCCTGATTTCAGCGCCGCCAGCATTGTCCGCGGCGGAAATAAGAAAATCTGCGGGTTTTCTGTCCGCTGCATTCATGACTGATCAATGAATCACCGCAAGCGCATTCCTCACGGCTTGCCGCGGGGTTCTTCAGGCGAAAGCCAGGCATTGGCTTGATTTCAGTAAACATGTGCGTGATCCTGCATCGGAAAACCCCCTGTTCCGCAAGCTCTTCGTGGATGAGTTTTGGAGGGATTAAAGGAGGGCGGTAATATAATAATTAAAACATCTTCTGCAAAAACTCCCGCAGGTTGGAGTGAATGATCCCCTGGTGAGTGCTCCCCTTGAAATCATCCATGGTAACCACGTATTTGGGATAGTTGTCTTTAATGAGAAGAAGGTTCCCGAATTCACGCTGAATGGTTTGTTCATCGGCTAAAAGATAGGCGCATTGGATATACATCTTTTCACCCTGCCTTTCACAAACAAAATCGATCTCCTTATCCCCGGTTTTTCCCACGTACACGTTAAATCCCATCCGGATCATTTGCTGGAACACTGCATTCTCAATCAGTTTGCTGATGTCCTGGATATTATATCCTGATATGGCGTTGCGCAGACCAAGATCTTCAAAATAATACTTCTCCCCTGTCTCGAATATTTTCTTTCCCTGGACATCGCTTCTCGGCGCTCTTGTAATATAGTATGCCGATGCCAGGTACGACAGGTAATTGGAGATGATCACAGGAGAGATCGCCATTTTCTGGGATTTCAGGTAATCGCTAATGCGTTTTGTGGAGATCAGGCTCCCGGTCGCTCCGGCCAGGAACCGGATCAGGTTCTCCAGGAAATTGACGTTCCTGATGTTATACCGGGCTACCACATCTTTCAGCAGAACAGTGGCATTGATGGTTTTAAGGTAGTCGAACACGACCTGGTCGCTGAGGGGAAATGCCATCAGATTGGGTAATCCGCCATATTTAAGATATTTGTCAAGGTTCTCCCGGTTGTCTTTAAGCTTATGGAACAATAAAAACTCGGTATAGCTCAGTCCGTGGATCCTGATTTCAATATACCTTCCGCTTAACACAGTCGCCAGGTCCCCCGAAAGCATGGATGAATTGCTCCCGGTACACCAGATATCGACCTTGCCTTTGACCAGCAGGCTGCGGAGGGCCTTTTCAAACTGCCCTATCTCCTGCACCTCATCGATAAATAAAAAATTACTCTTTCCCGGTCTGAGGTTTTTCTCCAAATATTCTGTGAGGTCCTTGTCGTTCCTGATAAAATCAAAATCATTAATATCCTTGTCGATATAAATGATCCGGGCCCCGGGATGCATTTTTTCAACCAGGTCCATGATCTGGAACAGCATATAACTTTTTCCCGTTCTTCGCTGGCCGGTAAATATCTTGATTAGGTTTTTACCCAGGAAGGGACTTGCCCGGTCAATATAAATGGGCCTCTTAATGTGTGGTTTAATTATCCGGTTCATAAATATTAAATATACTTCAAATATACGACAAAAATATGAAATATATTAAGTATACTTTACAAAATGTTTTGAAAACATTCATTTCCCTTTTTTCATGATCCTCATGCTTTTCCTGCTTCGGTATGTCTTTCTGAATGCTTTGGCCCGGTTATTACACCGTCATGACCGGCGACAACAGCGAAACCAACAAACGCCGCAAATTCACGCATCGCATTTTGCCATGTTACAATGGATGAGTTTTGGAGGGATTATGTGAAGGGGGGGGAAATCCATCATAATTTAAAGTGTTGAATATTAATATTTTCCATTCTGCTAAAATTTATGGATTGATATGCGACTTTAATTTTTAATCGCGACTTTAAAATTTAGTTGCAAATTTGAAATTAAAGTTGCAACTTTGCATTATGAAAGAGATTAATTATAATGTTCAAGTCAATGATGCCAGATTGACCTGCGTGGATGCCTTGCTGAATAAATCGATATTCGAATATAAGGCCAGGGTGAATGACCTGAGATTGATCCAGTCGACGATCCTGCAAATCGCCAGGATGTTATCTGAATTGCCGGATCATACATGTGTGCTGATCATTGATCAAACGAGGATCAGTCAGGCTCGCTTAAGGGATGAATGGCAATCGCTGCTTAAGCTTATTCAACCCGCTATACTTGAAAGAATAAGGATGGTGATCTTTTCAAAGGGCTCAATTCTCGAGCAATTTGGTGACCTTCAGGATCATGAGATAAATGCCCTTAATGAAATTCGGGAAAAACTTAATCAAATCCCTCTTGACAATCGTCACCGTAAGCAAGATGCTTTTTTTGAGATCCTGCGCATCTTACTTGTTTTTTGGTTCAGAGGATCAGGGCCGCTCAAAGTGAGTAAATTAGGCCAGCTATCAGGATTCTCTTATCCCACTATAGCTTCAGTAATAAATAAGTTAGATGACAAAATTATACGCCATTCTGACCGGAGTGTGGAGCTTAGATCATTTCCACAAAATGACTGGGTTAAGTTTCTGACAAAAAGTGAAGAGATCAGGCCGGCGTTTGGTTATTGGGCTTACAGACCAAAATCCATGGAAGATATTTTGAAAAGACTAATGGAGAGAACAGATCATACCCTAGCCCTTGGAGGTATCGTCGGCGCCCGTCATTATTATCCCGGAATTGATCTGGTCGGAATACACCGTTTAGATCTTAGTGTGTTGAATTGGAATATTGCCGAAATCGAATTACTGATCAGGGAATTGGACCCCGGATTAAAAAAATCAGAGCCGGGGACAATACCACAGGTAGCTGTGCACAAAATAACACGACCTGAACCTTTGTTCATTAATGGAAAAACATTTAAAATTGCCGATGAGGTTGAATGCCTTCTGGACCTGAATGAAGCCAGACTTGAAACACCCTTTTTTGAGCTGCTGGAGCATTTTAAAGGATGTAATAAACAATGAAAGAGATAAAACCTCTGGACGTAATAAGCAGAGTTGCCAGAGCCCTTCCCGAAAATTGCCGGGAAAATATAGTGATCATTGGCAGTCTGGCTGCTGCTTACGCCTATTTTGGCAATAAGAGGAATATAGTAGTAAGAACAAAAGATATTGACTGTCTGATAAAACCCTACACAGTTGCAGTTGAAAAAGGGAAGATAATCACAAAACAATTATTGGAGGCAGGATGGAAACCAGGGAAAATTGGCCTTCATCAGGATCCCGCGACCCGGGATACACCTGACGAGAACCTTCCTGCTATCCGCCTTTACCCTCCTGACGCTGATCCCCGGGATGAAAATGCATGGTTTATCGAGTTACTTACAGAGCCGCAATCTACAGCTGACCAAGGAAAAAAGTGGACCAGAATCATAATTGACGAAGAAATTCATTTTGGATTGCCTTCATTTCGTTTTCTGGCAATTACAGCTTTTAATCCGGAAAAGATAGAAGAATTTGGCATTTGTCGTGCCCAGCCAAAAATGATGGCTTTGGCAAATTTGCTGGAACATCCTAAGATAAGACCGGAACACATGAGCAAGTCATTTGCCGGTCGTGAGATCAAAAGATCCAATAAAGACCTGGGCCGTGTGCTTGCAATTGGTTATCTGGAACAAGAGATGTATAATACCGATTTAAGGAATTGGGGATTTGAATGGGGTTATGCATTAAAACATTGTTTCCCTGATGAATGGGAAAGTCTGGCTCAAAAAGCTGGTGACGGGCTCAACGCTCTTATACATAGCAATGAAGATCTGGATGAGGCTTATCATACATGTGCAAATGGTTTGCTCTCATCCTTTGGGATTACAACTAAAATTCTTCAGGAAGCTGGAAACAGAATTCTGGGTGATGCTGTTGGAGCTTTACAGAAATTCAAGGGTTGAACCCAATTGAATAACTTTATAAGTAGCTTATTCAGGTTTTTCCACCCACTTTCTGCACCATTCCAGCACAAATGGAATCTTGACCAGCTTTACAGTGAGGATTTGGCTTTCGGGCATTACCCCCGGAAAATTATTATCGAAATACGAGATCATCACTTCGATCATGGCGAATTCCCCGGTATTGCTGTAGTTGATGGTAAACAGGTGAATGTAAAGCAGGACTTCTTCTTTGCAGAAGGTTTTCCTGCCCGGGTAAAAATTCTTCAGGTGAAGTGAATCGTCGATCTGCCGGGATATGTCTTCGGGCTTGTTCAAAAGAAAGGAAACAGCATACATATATGCAAGAGGTAGATAATCAGGATATTGTATTATGTATCTCTCAAGTTTTGCCAACAGTTTGCGTGACCCATCTCTTTGCTCTGTAAATCTCATGTACAGGTAGGTGAAAACAGGAAATCCGGGATATTTATCCATCATTGCCCTCGATTGCCTTAAGCCATCTGTTGTCCGCCCTTCAGCCGCCATGAAGAGCAGTTTTTCGGCCTGCATCCTGATCTCATCAGGGCCCACTGGCGCCAGGCTTTTGCCGATTAGCATCTCATCGGAAAAAAACTCATCGGAAATGCCGAAATCAAAAAATTGGGCAATGGTTTCTGAAGCTTTATCCATCTCTTCATCCGTTACCATGTACTCATAAAAAATTGTATCCGATAATCCAATGGTATCCCTGAGTTTGTCTGCTTTGTTAAATAAAAAATTTTCAGGATTCTCCGCCCGGTTAATAAAGTCTGCAATGAGTTCCCTCTTGACGTCAGGATCGTGGTAATTGGCCTTCTCCCGCTCTTTTTCATCCTCCTTTTCGAAAAATTCAGGAGCATCCGCTTCGGTGATAAAATCATAGTTACCCTTACCTGGATTCTTATCAAGCTGTGCCAACACCCTGTTTCTCTCTGCCGGACGTTCAGGGTTTGAGATGTACAGGGGTTTCCCTTTAAAGCCGAAGTCAAGATCAATGAGCTCAATGTGATCATCGTCCTCCTCAAGGATATACTTTGAAGTGTCAAATGATTTATGAGGCAAAAAACCAAGCTCGCCTGCAAATTCAATGGCTCCGTAAATAATATTATGGACCAGAGGGTAATCTGTTTTCAACAATTGGATGCCTTGTGGATTCTCCTTTTGCTGCTTCTCCATGAAATCCTTGAACTCAAGGGGATCCTGGTTAAAGGTCCAGAAACTTTCCTTCAGTCCCAGGCAAAATATATCCACCATGTAAGCTGCATGGGTTACATGTCCGTTGATATGACGCCGGCTGACAAATATCAGGGCAAGGCCTGAGTCGCGCCAGTTGGAGTTGATGTAACAGGTTCCTATGGGAAGGGTCCGTGCTTTGGTCCGTATGTACTTTTCGGGTGATAATGCCTGCTGATGATGTTGTTTGCTCATTTTCTATCTTTTATACCATCCGTACCTTTCGCGTTCCCATTGCTCCCGCTCCCTGGCCTCCTTCTCTAGCTTCTTCTGCTCTTTCTCCCAGCGGCGTTTACTTTCCTCTATCTTCTTCTGTTGCTTTTCCACCGAATGCGTCATAATGTCGTTCAAACTGATTCCCTGGCTGTTAATGATTTCATGTACGGGCATCCATGTATCCACGAAACGGATCTGCATCGAGGAGTTCAGGATGTAGGCCCCCCGTTGCACACGGTAGAAAAGCTTTTTATTGTATGGATTATTGCTGCCGGTTTCGTGCTTGGCCAGGAGTGCCAGCCAGTATTCCCGCTTCTTGCGGTAAGCAAGCAACACTGATTCGGGAAATTCCCTGATATGACTGAGCAGGTCATCGACCAGCAATCCCTGCGCCTGGAAATGGTGTTTGGTCTGCATGATCGACGATTGCATGGCTATAAACAAGTTAACCATCAGGAATTCGGCTTTATGGGGATCGATCTTGATGAGTTGTCCCTGTACCTGTATGCCGAGGGATGCCGAAAGCAGCATGGGATAAATTTTTCCCAGTTTGGTTTTGGCATAATCTGTGTTGACGAAAGCCTGCTGAATGGCAATCTGCACAGGGGTCTTGTAAAATGTGTCCAGTAATCCGGGATTGGCCCCATTCTGGAGCAGGGCCGTTGTGATCTTCACAGCCCCTGAGAAAACCGCTGCATGCAAAGGCGTAAAATTGTGGATATCCCTGTAATCGATCCCATATTTGTTGACTTCCTGAACCACCATCTTCAGGTTGTCATCCCTGTAATACTGGTAATACCTGCGGAAGAGAGATCCGCGTTCCGCCTCGTATTTTTCGGCTCTGCGGTAATTCAAACCGGCGAGTTTTTCAAGGATCAGCACCTGGTTGTGGATCAGGGCAAAGTCAAAGAGTTGATCCTTTGCTTTTTTGTTGAATTGTTCGGGATTAAGCGCCTCTTCCCTTACGTTCATATACTTCTCAATGGTCATGGGCTCCCAGTTGGGCTTGACCGTGACCAGTATATTCTTCCGGATGGCTTCGGCCTGTTCGGCCTTGCCCATCATTTCAAGCCGACGGGCCTCCCGCTTCCAGTCATCCGCCGAAGAAACATCTTCCCTGATCACCCTTTCCTTTACTTCCTCGGAAATCCCGAGCAGGCCGATGAGTTTATGTCCCCTGGTTTTTTCAACGATATAGACGTTCTTTACAGCCCTTGTAATTGCTACGTACAGGGAGTTGATATAGAACTTATAGGCATCGAGCGATTTGTCGGTTTTGTCCCTGCCCCTTGAATATACGGGTTCTACACCATGAACAACTTCAGAACTTACGCCCTCGCAGATGTCGTTGAATTCGGTAGCATTATCGGAGATGACATTGCAGAGGATGATATTCTCATACTCAAGACCCTTTGATTCCTGTACTGAAAAGAGCAGGGGAGAAGGGAAGAGGCTTGCAGCCCTTTGTTTGTCCTCGTTACGGAGGACAAGCACCGCGTAATTCACCGATTTCCCTGTTTTACGGGCAAGCTCCGCTACCGTCTTATTCTTTTCCTCTAGAAACACCATCTCCCCCGGGTTTTGTGAAACAGTCTTCACCAGGTAATTGCTCTCCTTGTCGATGGAACCGAAACGGGCGATCTTCAGCCTGAGCAGCCGGTTTGCAAGATCGGAAACGACCTGGGTGTTCCTGTAATTTGCATGAAGAATGCGGATTTCATCTCCCCTGAGATCATTCCGGTAGAACATGGTCTTAAGATGGGACCAGGAAAAGAAATTGGGATGGACCACCTGGTTGGCATCCCCGCAGAGGATGAAATTTACAGGTTTTACCAGGGATTTGAGGATTAAAAAAAGCTGAATGTTGGTGAAATCCTGCACCTCATCCACAATGATGTAATCATATGCCGGTTTGCATAGTTCCAGCAATCCATGGGAATACATGTTGATGTCGTAGTACCCTTCTTCTTTCAGAAAAGACAGGTATCTCGTAAACAAGGCATATACAGTTTCACGTTCTGCTGAAAGGAAGATGGATTGTTTGACGCCGAGCGAAATGTACTCTGAGGCAGAAAGATACTCTTTGGAAATGTCCATCCCGGTGATCACTCCCCTGAATTCTTCATACACTTTATGGGAATCCTTAAGGCCGGTGCTCTGCCTGAATCCCCAGAACCATCGCATAAACATCCTGAAGTTCATTTCCCTGCCTTCGGGTATGCGGATGCTTTCAATGAATTCCCGGTAGGAGAGAAAGTCTGCCTCCTGATGCTCATTCTCAAAATTGTGGGAATAATACCAGCGGGAAGAATTTTCGGCAAGGTAAGATGAGAGTGTCACATAAAGTATGCGGCCTTTAAGAGCTTTGATCTTTTCGAGTGTCAGTGCCGTTTTTCCGCTGCCGGCCGAACCGATGATGATCTGGGGCAAAGGAAACTGCAGTATTTCCTCCTGCATGTCGTCGAAGGAAAGGATCTTATCGAGTAAATGGAACTTTGGATACCTCTTATTGATATAAGGTAGGCTCACCATATCTTCGGCGGGTATCGAGGCCTTGCTGTTCAGGGGTTGAAGTTTCGATTCGTCAACGGGAGATCCCCTGAGGAACCTTGATCTTGCATAATCATGGTTGAGGATAAGTTCCATGACCAGCAGGCAGGCCTGTCCCTGATAACTGCCGAAGCGGAACAGAAGACGGTTATCCTGATCAAGCTTTGCCCTGTAATAGCCTGTGTTGGGCATTTTCTTTACTTCGGCCGCGGCAAAATTTCCCGATGCCAGCTCTTCAAGGGTTTTATCAAACGTCCTGCGAAGTTTCCCTGGATTCAGATCGTTAAGCAGGTAGATCTCATACATGGAATTCTTTTATGCATCAAAAGTACTTTTTGAAACGCATAATTCAAAGGACGGCTTTTAGGTTTTTATGAACAGATCAGGGCAAGGGCTTTACGCTGGATAAATTGAAAATTTATCCGAGGCAGGTGGTGTAATAAGTGCGAAGTGCGAAATAATACTTCGCAGTTTGCAAGATTAATTTTTCGTCTTTGCGCAAAAAACCATTTATCTTTATCACCCCGGTACAAATCTTCCTGGGAATAAAAAATTTTAAACAAAGAAAGGAGAAAACCAATGAAACCTGCCTTAATGATCACATCCCGGAAAGTGAAAAGTACTTTCAGCATCATCTCAATGATGTTGCTGATCATTTTTGTCGCGATGCTGGGTGGTTGCAAAAAAAGCACTTCGGAGGAAAAACCGCCGGTGGAAACCATTCCCGATCTTCGTTTTGTTTTCCTGGCCGACAGCCGTGGTGACTCGCTTGGCTATATGGTCGACACCACATCATTAAACCCCATCATCCGCCAGTTAGACACGTTGAACCCAAAGCCGGCCTTTATAATATTCGGCGGCGATATGTGTTACAGGGGCTATATGAACGGCTCCTATACATTCCAGGCATTTAAGAACCTGTTCTCACAGCTGACCGGTAATGGAATACCATTGTACACGGCCGTCGGCAATCATGAACTGTATCACGAGCATTCCAAGTATGGGTTCCTTCGCGTCAACCAGGAGCAATTCCAGGCTGATTTTTCAGAGAACCCGGCCAACGGTCCGGCCGGCTACGAGCACCTCGTATATTCCTTCACCGACCAGACCAGCAGCTCCTTTTTCGCCATGCTGGACCCCTACTTCCTTACCACCGACACCCTCCATCCCAAGGACCTGGGGGGCCACATCGATTCCACCCAGATGGCATGGCTGAAGGCCCAGGTGGCACAGACCAATGCTTTGCATAAATTCCTGTTCATCCATTGCCCCTATTATTATGTCTCCAACGATCCGGATGAACCATCCTCAGCAGATACTTCCTATACAATTCTCTGGGCCTTCCTGGATGCCAACAAGTTCGACTTTTACGCCTGCGGGCATTCGCATCTCTATGCCCGCCGGACCATTGACGGCAGCGTCCTCCCTGATCCGCAAACCAAGCCGCCGACCCCCACATGGCAGAACAATGTTGTGCATCTTCTCTGCGGCACATGCGGCGCGGGCCCTGACGCCGGCACCATAGATCCGGATGTCAGAACCGCCTGGGACGTTCACAATGATCACCAAACCTATTACTTCAGCGTTATCGACATCTACGGCAATACCGTAACCGTGAACAGTTACCAGGGCTTCACAGGGCAATACAGCATTTTCGAAACGTTCACGATCACAAAATAGATAACCTTTTGAGAACTAAGGATAACCTGATCCGGTTCATCAAACAGATTCCGACAAGTACGAAGAGCCCCCCGTCACGCGTCACGTGTCGCGAAAAAGAACAGGCCCCGGCAAACTCTCGATGTAATTTTTTTACGCGGGCTTGATCTTATGGCCGGTGAAAAACTAACTTTGTTAAACGATTGAGAACTTGATATGCACTCCCTTCCCGGTAAGCTGATGGATCCTGTTAAAAACCTCTTCGGCCTCATCATCCTCCTCGCAGTTGCGGTTTCATGCACCGATAACAGGAAAAGCTTCGAACCTTACCAGTTCGAAGAAACAAAAAAACTGGTTGCTTTTGTGGAAGATGCCGCCGATCTCATCAAGGCAAAGGGGGATGCAGCATTCCTTGATTTCGCAAAGAAGAACAGCAAATGGCTGAAAGGCAACAGGTACCTGTTTGCCTATGATCTGAACGGGACCTGTATTTTTCACCCGGTCACCCCGGAACTGACCGGGAGGAATATCATCAACATGAAAGACCTGAACGGGAAACCTGTGATCGGGGAGATCGTCCAGATCGCTTCCGGCACAAAGCATCCCTATGGATGGGTCCATTACCTCTGGATGGAGCCGGGGGAGATCTATCCCGAATATAAAAGCTCTTATGTGATGCGGGTTACCGACCCGGCCGGCCATGTTTTTGTGATCGGCAGCGGAAATTATAAGCAGAAGGCTGAGAAGATCTTTATCTCCGACATGGTCGATTCGGCCTGTGTTCAGCTGGAGAGAACAGGGCTGGAGATGATCCCGCAGTTCCTTGATAAGTCGGGGAAATATTATTTCTGTGATTCGTACATCTTTATCCTTGATGAAAATGGCACGGCCCTGGTTGATCCGTCTTTCCCAAGTCTGAGCGGACGAAAACTGGTGAATATGAAAGATGCCATCGGCAAACCCATCGTGATGGAGATGATCGAAAAGCTGAAGACAAAGCAAACCGCATGGCTCTCGTATATGTCGAGGAGCCCCGATGAAAACAAACCGGTCAAGAAACTCGCTTACATCCGCAAGATAACCATCAATAATAAAGGCTATATCGTGGGATCCTCAATCCGGCTTGAAAAACCGGTATGGCTTAAGATCTGATCTCAAAACCAGCAGTATGGCTATACCTCCTAAAGGCATGATCTATGGCGTTGACGATAAACCGCCTTTCTTCGTCACGGTTTTACTTGGATTACAGCATATTTTTACCATGTCGAGCATGCTGGTGCTGCCCGTGGTGATCGTGCAGGAGATCGGAGGAAATTTTCTTGAGATCAACAGCGTGGTTTCTTTTTCAATGATCGCAGCCGGCTTCGGGACCATACTGCAGTCTCTCAAAAGAGGTCCCATCGGATCGGGTTACCTGTGTCCGAATCTCTGCGGCCCGTCGTACATGGCCGTCTCCCTGGAAGCAGGCTGGCTGGGCGGACTCCCTCTGATGCACGGCATGATCATGGTTTCCGGGCTGGCCGAGATGGCCTTTGCACAGCTCATACCCAGGCTGAAGAAACTATTTCCCCCGGAGATCACCGGACTGGTTGTCATCATGGTGGGCGTCGCGCTGATACCCCTGGGCGTGTCAAGATTCCTTGGCGTGGAATTCTCAGGCGACTCCATCGAACCTCCGAAGATCATCATCGCATGCATCACCCTCTGTGTGATGATCGGCCTCAACCTCTGGGGCAAAGGCAAGATAAGACTTTACGGCGTGCTCATCGGCATCATTATGGGATATCTCCTCTCCCTGTTTGCCGGCCTCATCGGTTCATCTGAAATAAATCAGGTATCACAGACCCCTCTTTTTGCATTTCCCGGACAGGGAGTGAAGATGTTCCGGTTTGCCTTCGATCCCTCCCTAATCATACCCTTCGTCCTGATCGCGATCATCCAGTGCCTGAAATCGTTCGGGAACATCATCACCTGTCAGAAGCTCAGCGATGACGACTGGAAGGAACCTGACCTGAAAAACGTGGGGAAAGGATTGATGGCTTCGGGCATAAGCGTATTTACCTGCGGACTGCTCGGCGGGGTGGCGACCGACACTTCGGCCAGCAACGTGGGGCTTTCGGCTGCCACCGGGGCAAACAGCAGGGTCATCGCCTGGAGCGCAGGAGGGATCTTCATCCTCCTGGGCTTCCTCCCGAAAATGGCGGCATTGTTCACCATCATGCCCCAGCCGGTGATGGGCGCGATCATAGTTTTCGTGACCTGTTACATGCTCATTTCAGGAATGCAGATCATCCTTTCCAACCCGATCTCAACACGCATGATCTTCATCATCGGGATATCCATGATCTTCGGACTGAGCGTGGATATCGCATCGTCACTGTTCTTCACGGTCCCGTCATGGCTGGTCCCGGTATGCTCTTCCTCACTCACCGTTTCAACCCTCCTGGCCGTCATCCTGAACCAGATCTTTATCGTTCGCGACAAACAGCCGGCAAAGACTCAAAAGTAAGCCCGGATTTTAATTCTTTAACGGTTGTGTGTCCGTTCCCTCCGGCGTCAATGCGTGTTCTCCCCGGTAATGGTGAAGGTATCGAACACGGTGAGGGTCGGGTCTATAGCCGGATGAAGGGCCGGCACCGCAGGTGCCATTTAGCAACTGGACAAGGTTGTTCTGCCATAAGGAAGTCGGCGGAGTGGTCAGTGGATGAGCTTTACACTCTCCCTGCCACCGCATTCCAGTCGACCAGCTTCCAGAAATCGGCGATGTAATCGGGACGGGCATTCTGCTTATCCAGGTAATAGGCATGTTCCCATACATCACAGGTCAGCAGGGGCGTCCAGCCCTGCTTCAGCGGATTCCCGGCATTGCTTTCCTGGATAATATCCAATGTTCCGTCCGGCTTTTTCACCAGCCAGACCCATCCGCTGCCAAACAGGGTGGCTGCGGCCGTGCTGAACTTGTCGCGGAATTCCCCGAAGGATCCGAAATATTTCTGAAGGATCCCCGCCAGCGTACCTGCCGGCTCACCCCCACCCTGTGGCTTCAGGCAATTCCAATAGAAAGTATGATTCCAGACCTGGGCGCCGTTGTTGAAGATCCCACCTGTGGCCTTCCGGATGATATCCTCCAGGGAGACATTTTCAAATTCAGTGCCCGGGATCAGCTTGTTGAGATTATTTACATACGCCTGATGATGCTTGCCATAATGGAACTCAAGGGTCCGCTTTGAGATAAACGGTTCCAGGGCATCCAGGGCATAAGGCAATTTTGGAAGTTCGTGGTTCATAAGGATCAGTTTTAAAATAAAGATTATTTAAACTGATTCAAAATTACGAAATCCTTTTCTAAAAATTCAGGATTAACATAATTTAACTTTCTGCACGGATGGTCCCGACCGCTTTTAGAAAAGCCGGGTCAATGTTATTGAGGATCGGATAGAACCCCTCATTATCGAGGATATTTCTTCCGATGTATGCCTTGAGCATGGTCTTTATATAGACATCCGACCGGGCCGGATTACGACCCGTCCGTTTAACCCCTTTTTTCTCTGCATACTTGATAAAATCATTGAACATTACCTCCGAGATCACAAAATACTTTTCAAACTGGTCCACATTTTTGAACCGGTTCAGCTGTGCCCGGTTCCGGTCCGTGTAGTCAAAGGCGTACTGGTAGATCACTCCTTTATTAATCAGAGCATTATAATACCTTAAGGTTGAATCCCTTTCAACAGGGACATAGATGTCGGGCATAATTCCTCCTCCCCCGTAAACAATCTTTCCCTTTGAGGTCCTGAATTTCAATGAATCGGCAAATTTAATGCTGTCGGGATGCTCCATTTCCCCGTTCAAAAACCGTTGATAATATTCGTTGTTGTACATTTCAACCCCATCTTTGTATGACCGCTGGATACACCTTCCCGAAGGAGTATGGTACCTTGCAACGGTAATTCTGACCGCACTTCCATCCTTAAAGGCAAGCTGCTCCTGGACAAGACCTTTCCCAAAGGAACGACGGCCGATAATTGTTCCCCGGTCATTATCCTGAATGGCACCTGCCAGGATTTCTGATGCCGAAGCCGACCACTCATCGATCAGTATAACCAGGGCTCCCTGCTCAAACAAACCATTTCCCGCTGCCTCGCTCATTTCTTTTTTGTGCTGCTTTCCTTCGGTATATACGATCAGGCTTCCTTTGGGCAGAAATTCGTCAGTCACTTCAATGGCCTCATTCATGACACCACCGCCATTCCCCCTGAGATCGAGGATCAGCTTTTTCATGCCGTCGGCTAAAAGACTTTCGAGGGCATGGTGAACCTCATCATGGGTCGTGGCTGAGAAGGTATTCAACCGGATGTAGCCGATACCTGGTTCAACCAGGTAAGCAATATCCATGCTGTAAGTAGGGATCACGTCACGGGTGATCGTGAAGTCAAGCAGATCCTTTACCCCCCGCCGGAAAATGGATACGGTCACTTCACTTCCTTTCGGACCTTTGAGCTTTTTCATCACCTCGGCGGTGGTGATTTTCTTTCCTGCAACTTTCTCCCCGTTGATCTTAACGATCCGGTCCCCTGCCCGGATCCCGATTTTTTCAGAAGGTCCACCCGAAACCGGAATGATCACCGTAATGGTATCGCTTTCAATCCGGAACTGGACTCCGATGCCTTCGAAATTTCCGAGCAACGGATCATTCAGTTCGTTGAATTCGTCAGCGCTGATATAGCTGGAATGCGGATCCAGACTTTGCAGCAACCCTCCAATGGCTTTTTCTTCAAGGACTTTGCGGCTGAAAGTGTCCACATAGTTTTTCTCCACATAGTTCAACACTTCTTCCAGCTTGTGGTCTCTGCTGCTGATCGAAAAAATGCTCTTGTTCCTGGTGCCGATGAGTATTCCCAGGACGATCCCTGCTACCAGGATAAGAGAAAAATAGATGGGCAGATACGGATTGAATTTTTTATCTTCCATAAAATCAGTTAACCGGTTATTTTTTTACCGCATTCCGGGCAGAATTTAGCGCCGGGAGTCAACTTGGCGCCGCACGATTGGCATGTGTCATCGCTCTTCAGCTTAGCCCCGCACTCCGGACAGAATTTTGCGTTCGTGGCAAGAGGGGCTTCACATTCCGGACAGGTAGCTTTGATGTTATCCCTCCAGTTTTCCTTGCCGAGCTTCTTATCCTCCTCTGCCATGGCAGCGTGGGCATGAATTTCCTCGACTGAGCGGTCGGATTGCGCCTTCGACATTTCCACGCCGAGATCGGGAGCACATTCCTTACATAAACCCTTTCGCACATTCCAGCAATCTTCACGGCATACCCAGGTATGGCAATGCGGACATTGGATAAAACCGGGAGCCAGTTCCTCACAGGCTTCCACGAATGCCTTGTCGCGCGCTTTCTCCCAGGTCGCATCTTTTAAATGAGAAGTAGCACCGGAAGCCGAACCGAAAAAACCGCCGAAAATGCTGCTTGCTGCATCGAGCAACTGGGATGCCCGTCCGGTGAGGGATTCCTTAAACGTTGACCGGTACCCGTTTCCGCAACGGTCGCAAAGGAATTCAAACTGGAATCCTGATTCATTGCTCAGGTCATTATAATTCCGTGAAAATTTGATCTTTTCGCCCATAACCGTCTTTTTTGCAATTAAAATGAATAATACTGTTTCAAATCAAGAAAAAAAAAGAATTTTGCAGATACAAATATACGGAACAATGATCAGATACACGCTGCTCTTGCTGTCATCCTGCTTCTTTCTTTCGGATTCGTGGTCACAGGTTCCCGAAAAACCTTATGAAAACAGCCATTTTCTGATGGTTGATTCCGTTTTTATCCATTTCCGTACCTGGAATGATGATCTGGCAGCCCCGAGAGGGAATGTGCTTCTCATCCATGGTTTTTGCGGTTCTACCTTTTGCTGGCGCAACAACTATGATACCCTGGTGAAAGCCCGCTACCGGATCATAGCCATTGACCTGCCGGGATTTGGTTATAGTGAACGCTCAGCCACACTGAACCAGTCGCAGAGTTACCGTGCCCGGCTCATCTGGGACCTGCTGACGAAGATCGACGGTACCGATACGGTTAAATGGAATGTCATCGGCCATTCCATGGGCGGCGGAACCGCTGAAGCAGTTGCGCTCATGCAACCAAAGCGGATTCAAAGCCTTATTATCGTTGCCGGCATGGTTTTCATCAATAACAATAATGTGAATGGTGTCATTTCAAACCTTGTAAATACCGAGTTCTACAAGAAACTTCTTCTCTCCTACACCGAAAACAAATACCTGACCTTCGACCATTTCAGAAAGCAATTGAAAGGCACTTACGGATATATGCCTGATACAAACGTTGTGAATGGATATCTGAAACCATTACTGATCGAAGGGTCCGCCGAAACGGTCGTGAACCTGATCGCCAATTCCAAGGAAATTCAACCCCTTCATGCGGAAGATCTGGATCAGCTTCCCGTAATGGTCGTCTGGGGGGAGAAGGACCGGACAATCCCGGAAAGAGCAGGAAAGAAGCTGAAAAAAGCAGTTCCTCGCATCGAACTGCGGACCATTCCTTACGCCAGACATATGGTTATGGAAACCCATGCGGAACTCTTCAACTCCCTGATGGTCGAATTTCTCAACCGGAATAACGGACCTGCACGTTAATCCAGATCGCTTGCCCTTTTCGTTTTTCTGACATTTTCCTTGGAAGGCATGAACATGACCGGTACTTTCATTTCCACCCTGACGGGTTTACCATCGGATTCGCCGGGACTCCATTTTGGCATCTTTTTAATAACCCGTATTGCCTCTTCGTCACACCCTCCACCGATTCCTTCGGTCACTTTCGGATCAGCCACGGCACCATTCTCATCGATCTGGAAGGTAACCATTACCTTTCCGCTTATTTTGCGTTCGCGTGCTTCAGACGGATAGTTAATGTTTTTGGAAACGAAGGCCATCATGGCTTCAATTCCACCCGGATATTCCGGTTCTTTTGTCACCATCAGCACGTTGGCCTTTTCATTTTTCTTTACCGTTTCCTGCGAATGCAAGGTAGCCGAAGGGAAGATCACCATCAGCATGGCGATGAAAGGAAGGGTAAACCGGCATCCCCTTATCATGGAGGAAATAAATCGAACAGATGTTTTAGTCATGGACAATTATTTCCTGGATCGCTTTGCCCTGTTGATCTCACCGACCCTGTTTCTTGCGTATTCCGCATATGACATCTGAAGCGGGACATCCGACATTTCTTCCCCGTTTTCCTTGTTCCTGCTCAGAAATTCTTTATAATATCCCAGAGCTTCCCAGGGATTACGAAGATAATAATCATATTGATACGCAATCTTAAAATTCAATTTATTAAAAGCAGGAAGGAGCTTCCTGGCCTTTTGCAGGATAACCAGGGCCGTGTCGGGCTCGCCATAAGCAGAATAGGCAGCTGCCTGTTCGGTGTAAAGAGTGTAAAGGAACTGGTCGGAAGGAAGCAAAAGACCTATGGTTTTATTCAAATAGGTCAAACCTCTTTCAATCAGACCTGAACGGTAAGCCGAAACACCATAATAAAAACAGATCTCCGCATCGGTGGTGTCCTTGGTAAATGCCTCCCGGAAACAAGGTGCAGCCGAATCATAATTGTTCTGTTTATAATATGAAAGACCCAGGTATTTCCAGGTGAATTTGGTCTGGTCACCCAAAGCTAACCCTTTCCGGAACCGTAAAATTGCTGAAGGATAGTCTTTTAAAAGGTAATAGCAATAACCATTCAGGCGGAGAATGCCCTTGCTGAGCGAATCGGTCTGCAGGAACATCGTGGTAAGGACCAACGGAGTCGTAAAATCATTGAGGCGGATATACAGGTTTGTAAGCTTACCGGTTACACCGGCATCGGTTGGATTCAGCGCAACCGCTTTCTGATAAAAGAGGATGGCTGAATCGGGGATCCCCAATTCATTGCTGCAGTTGGCGATCTGTTTCACCACATAAAAGTCGGTTGTATCTTCCCGGTATAACAGAAGAAAACTGTTCAGGGCGAGCCGGAACTCTTCTGCAATCAGATATAGGTTGGAAAGCTGAAGCCGGAAAAAATGATTTTCCGGATCCAGACGGATCATCTTCCGGCACGCCCGGATAGCGAGATCCATTTCACCCGCCTGCCGGTAATTGTCCACCAGCGCTCCGAGGATATGGATGTTGGTAGAATCATATTGCAGTGCCTTTCCCAGAACCTGGATAGCTTCCCTGCCCCTGCAGCTTGCCGCCAGGGCCTGTCCTTTGATCAGCAGCACATCTGCCCTGCCTGAATCTTTTTCGAGTATCTGGTCGGCCAAACGGATGGTTTGTAAATACTGAAAAGAATCAAACAGGGACTTCAGTGCATTCGGCGGCTCTTTTTGCTGCGCAAAAAGAGCCGCCGAATGAATGCTCAACAGGAAAATGAGTGCCAGGTGTTTCGACTTCATTTGCTTTTCTTCAGGTTATCCGGGATCGGGGCCAGCTTGAGCTCTCTCGTGTATTTGATCGGTAGGACAAAGGCAACATTCACCGGTTTCCCTTTTATCGAACCAGGAATCCATTTGGGCATCATACTGACGACCCTAAGCGACTCTTCATCACATCCTCCTCCGATGCCGCGCATGATCTTCACATCGGTCACGGTACCATCCGTTTTGACGATAAAGGTCACGAACACCGTTCCCTTGATGCCATTCTTCAGGGCTTCTTCCGGATACCGGATGTTCTTTAGAATGAACTTCGTGCAGGCATCCTGTCCCCCGGGGAAAGAGGGTACTTTATCGACTACACTGTACACATTGGTATCAGGGTTCGAAGGGGCTTTTGTCCCGGGACTCTTCTCCCCGGCCTGCTGACCTGAAGGCAGGGCATGCGTTTCCTGTTTCACTGCCGGCTTCCCGGTGTTATCCCCGGTCAGATGGACCGGCGTCGTGCTGGCCGACAACAGGGAAATGACGAGCAGGATTGCAGGTAATACAAGCACAAATTTGATCTTTGTCCACATGGACGATCTGATCTTTGTCATCATAATAATACGTTTTTTAAGTAATGAAACATTGAAATTATTGGTCAGGTTATTTACCTGAATGCCCATGGTCTTATTCAGGATCATCTCCTGGTAATTGGTCCGGTCCATACCGGATCTCAGAACGCCTTCATCGGCGAGAAATTCATGAATGCTTTTCAGGTCGCGTCCGATGAGCCATGCAAACGGATTGAACCATTGCAGGATCGTAAGGATCTCCACGATCAGCAGATCACAGCTGTGGGCCTGCTTTACGTGAACCCGCTCGTGGGCAAGAATGGTCTCCAGACTGTCATCCGGGATCTCTTTGTCATTGATGAAGATAAGATTGAAAAAGGAGAAGGGGGAATAACCCCGGTCGACAAATACCAGTCGCAGATCCTTGTGCCTGTTGATCCCGGAACGACGGGTAATGAAATAGAGCTGCATTAGCTGGACCAGAAAACGCGAGGTGAAGATAACTACCCCGGTAATATATATCACCCAGGCTATTTCAATCCACTGAAGATTTCCTGCAGCGATCGTCTCAACCTTTTCCGGAGAGATCAGAACGGGCTCCAGCATGATGATCATATCCGAGATCTGTGCTGATGGCAAGAGGGGTATGGGGATCAACGGTACCATCAGGGAAAAGAAGACCATCCCGAGTAAATAAAGCCGGTTCATCATGAAAAAGGTGTCACGGCGAAGGAAAAGCCAGTAAACCATGTATAAGATGATCAGACTCCCCGCCGATTCGGTCAGATAAAGGATAAAATTACTCATTGGACTCATTCTTTTGTTTGTTGATCTCTTTCTGGATCATCTCCCGTATCTCTTCCAGCTCTGTCAGACTTAACTTCTCTTCCCGGGTAAAAAAAGAAGCAAGAGACCGGTATGAATTGCCGAAATAATTGGAAACGAAATTCCTGAAATAGGTTTTCGTGTAATCCTTTTTGGAAATCATTGGAAAATACTCATAGGTCCTTCCATAAGCCTTATGCCCGATAAACCCCTTTTGCTCAAGGATACGTACAACCGTCGATATGGTATTATATGCAGGTCGTGGCTCCGGAAATCGGTTCCGGATGTCATGCACCAATCCCTTTTCAATTTCCCACAGGACCTGCATGATTTGCTCTTCGGCTTTGGTCAGTTCTCGGATGTTTTGGGTCGTTTGTTCTTTATGTTTCATTGGATATTGATTTTATGTCTGCACCCCTTGAAGGGGAGGCGCAGGGGTAGGGACTTTCATTTACCAACATACTCGATAATCTTGACTTGACAAATATATAACTAATTATTTAGTTTGTCAACTAAATTATTAATATTTCAACGAAAGAATTAGGTGTGTTGGCGAATAAAAACCAGGACTTGTCGAAAACAGGTTTTAAACCGCTTATTCCTGGATTGGTTTTAGGTCGAATGGAACCCCAATCTTTTCCGCCTCCCTGACCAGGTCATCTACAATGGGTTTAATGAGGGGGACTCCATGCAATTCGTTGAATCGGGTATATTCCCACTCCTTCTCACCGGCAACCAGGATCTCTTCGCGCCCGACAGCAAGTGGCGAATTTTTGAGCATGCCGATCATTTCGTCCATTTGACTTTTAAAATCGATGACCGGTCGGAACGCCTCAATATTGATGGCCATAAAAAAGTGGGAAACCCCCGTTGGTTCCGGTTTGGCCGGTCCACCGACGTTGGTGAGGAAATTACCTCCGGAAAGCGTGGAACACAGGATCTCAACCAGTAAGGCAAGGCCGTAGCCCTTATATCCGGCCGTTATCTCCATACCTCCCAGCGGAAGCAGCGCGCCATGCCCTCCGGGTTTTATCTTTGAAGGGTCGTTGGTCACCTGTCCCTCTTCATCAATTCCCCACCCGATGGGAATATGTTCCTTTTTCTTCTCATATACCTGGATCTTTCCATAAGCCACAGCACTGGTGGCCATATCGAGGAGATACGGATAAGTCTTGCCGGAAGGGGCAGCCAGGGAAATCGGGTTGGTCCCAAGAATAGCGGTGCGGCCATAGGTTGGCGCCACCAGGGGCTGTGAATTCGTCAGCGATAATCCGATCATGTCGTGCTGAAGGGCCATCATGGAATAATAACCGGCAATACCGTAATGGTTGCTGTTATTAACGGTGATCGCAGAAATGCCATCCGCCTTGGCTTTGTTTATGGCCATTTCCATGGCCCGATGGGAAACGACCTGTCCGCAACCGTTCCCACCGTCAATGAGCGCAGTTGTAGGGGTTTCTCTGATAATTTTATAGGGTGTCAGCGGATTGATCCACCCCTTACTGATCCGGTTCCCGTAATAAGAACCCAACCGGTGCAGACCATGCGATTCAACACCCCGAATATCGGCACATATCAATACGTTTCCGACGATTTTGGCATCTTCTGGTGGCACTCCGAGCCTGGTCATATAACGGACAACGAAGTCCATGAGGTCTTCCCTCTTGAATCTTAATGTGGTTTCCATATATCGTTTTCCTTAATGATTGATTATTCAATTTTACCTTATCCGAACCTATAAACATATATGTTCAAAGGTAAATGTAAAAATATGAAAATAAATCAAAGGAAACGACAATGATTAATTAAGTTATTTAATTACCACCATTTTCTTCAGGACAACCGAGGTTGGGGTCTTCAGAACGACATGATATACTGAGGCAGGCAACTGACCTGCAGCATAATTCACGGAGTAGGATCCCTTTTCAAGTTTCTGATTCAGGATCGTGGAAATCCGGGCACCCTGCATGTTATAGATTGACAGATTGACATCGGTCGATTCCCCGATCACGAACGAAAGGGTTGTCGCACCCATGAAGGGATTGGGAAAGATCTTCAATGATTGTTCCTGCCTGGAAATTTCCGGTTCCGGCATACCGGTCGGATGAGAGAACTTATACGTCATGATATACCTGAGCAGGTTCCGGGCATCGGTGGTGTCGAGATAATACAATGGAAAACTGAGCAAGATGGTCTTGAAATCGGTTCCCATATATTCCAGTCCCACCGCTTTCCCCTGCATGGCTCCCTGGGAGGTCGTCGGGGAATAATGGGAATCAAAACGGTAGATGATATTTCCATCCGTGTCAGGGGTGAACACTTCAATGTTGTATAGTTCCCCCGGATAGCCCGGAGCCATTGATTTCAGGGTATCCACGTTCAGGGTATCATATCCATTTTCGTCGGGATAAGCGCGGTACATGAAGCTGTTGATTTTGCGGTTTACGCTATCGACCTTGAAATATTGGTTAATGAAATAAGCAGAATCAAAATGGGCCGGGTAGCCTGTATTGCCTGCCAGATACCTTGTGGGGGTAAATCCGCTGAACATCATATTACCACCGTTGGCGAAGAAAGTGATTATATTTCTTCCAAGGGTATCAGAGGGAGCATCAAATTCCTGGGTGTTCAGCAACCACAGGATATTCTGATACCTGGCAAAGATGCCGAGGCTTGGCTGATTCGCCAAATTCATGTCAAACCACCGGTAGGGAATGGTATCGAATACCGACCGGTAATAGTTTACGATGCTGTCGGGGGTGGTCTTATTCCCTTTCAGGATTGCTATTACCAGCAGGGTGTCGGTAAATCCGAAGCGTGCTCCTTCGACTTCGCCGGAAGGCATGCTTTCCTGGTCTGAATCATCAACCGTTTTCAGGATATAAAAGTACCCGTGACCCGCAGCCGCGGTCATATCTATAAAAACCGAATCATCAAGCGGTGTGGTATTGAGCAGGGAATAGCCCGATCCCGATACTTCCGACCGGTAGAGGTTGAACCCTGCAACATGGGCATTTCCCTCGGGTTTCCAGGTAAGCGTGACATTCTCTTTGTTCGACTGTGCGGCCAGACCCTGCGGATAGGGAAGGTTTTGCTGTTCCATCAGCGTGGCGCAGGCTCCCCGGGCGATCTCGGCACAATATTCGAAATTACAGTTCCCTAAAGTATCGGATAGGATGTGCCAGTTGGGACTGAATTCCATCTCCTCCAGATAGGCTACCGGAAATCCCCAAAGCCAGAAAGGGAATGAATCGGATCCTGTGGCATAGGGATTATCGGGGAAGAATATGCTCAGATCGGTATAGCGGCTGAATACGTCGGCCATCAGATCGGCAGCCCATTCCATGTAAATGTACTTATAGATCTTTACTTCTTTGAGGCTGTCGGGATTGTTGGAGATCATATCAAGGTTCAGCACGTACCTGACATCTTCTCCGGTCTCCCTGGCCCTTTGGGCATGGAACCGCGATCCGAAAAGGCCCAGCTCTTCAGCCCCGAAAAGGATGAACTTGATGGTGGTTTCCGGCTGATAGTTCATCAGTTTCATCACCCGGGCCGTTTCCAGGGTGGCCGCTACCGCTGAAGCGTTATCATTGGCACCCGGTGCAGCCATAAATGGATCGGGGGCACAGAACGAATCATAATGCCCTCCGATAATGTACTCTTCCTCCGGAGCACTCGATCCGGTCATGGTGCAAACCACATTGTACTGCCAGGTCGTGTCGATGAAAATACCATTCCAGTTCAGATAGTTGATAAATGAATCAAGTTTCACATTGGTATAGCCATATGACTCGAATTTCTGCAATATCCAGGTTGCAATCTCTTTCCGGTTATCCACCAGCATGAAGCGGGTTCCGTAATTTTGCATATGCCGGATGGTTTCGCGGATGCTGTCGGCGTTGATCTGTGCGATACAGGAAACTATGAACGGATCTGTGCTTCTGGTAAGCGAAGCAGGATCATCTGTTTGGGGGGAATACCAGCTGCCCTTTAACGGAACCGCAGGTTTTTCATCAAAAAATTCCTGGGCAAACCCGGTTTTACTTGTGAACAGGGAACCAGCTAATAAAAACAAGGAGAAAAAAGAAAAGAAGGTTTTCATAGGTTTGATTTTAATGTTTTTAAAAATATGCAATCCTTTAATTCAGCCAAAATGGAATCGATGAATGATTGGAATTAAACGATATATGAACAAAAACAAAACGGGAGTGGCTACATGTTTCAGGTGAAAAAGTGAATCGTTTTGAAAGACCACTGGCATATTACAATCAATGACCGGTGGAGTCATTTTGCCGAAATTTTTATAAAAATTATTCATTATCAGGAATTTTTCGGAATTTAGTACTCCCTAAACCAACCTTATGCAGAAAACTTCTACTAGTTTAATTTCAATATTTGAATCGGCAATCCGTGATAACTGGGACCTCCGGTCCCTTTCTGATTACGGTGGTGATTGTTTTGTATATAAAGATATTGGTGAACGGATATTGAAGATCCACCGTATCTTCCAGGCTTCCGGGATTAAAAAGGGTGACAAAATCTCGCTCCTCGGGAAAAACTCAGCATACTGGGGCATCATTTACCTGGCAACGGTAACCTATGGAGCAGTGATCGTTCCCATCCTGCCTGATTTCAAACCCGAGGATGTCCACCACATTGTAACGCATTCCGATTCGGTGATCCTTTTTGTGGAGGATACCATATTCAAGGACCTCAACCCTGTTGACATCCCTCAGGTCAGGTTGATCCTGAAGATCCAGGATATTTCTGTTTTATTTGCCCGGGACCCGGGGCTGACACAGACCATCTCATCCCTGAGGCATCCTGAATCGGGGATCACTCCCGGCATGATCCGTTTTCCTGAGTCGGGGAATGATGATATTGCGGTTATCAGCTACACTTCCGGCACGACGGGATTTTCAAAGGGCGTTGTACTCCAGCACAAAAGCCTTCTGGGGAACATCATCTATGCACAGAACAATATGCCCCTGAACCCGAAGGATAAGATCCTTTCTTTTCTTCCCCTCGCTCATACTTACGGCTGTGCCTTTGAATTCCTTTTTCCGTTCACCCTGGGATGCGACATTACTTTTCTGACCAAAACCCCTTCCCCGAAAGTGATCATGCAGGCATTCCAGGAGATCCGTCCTGCCCTGATCCTGTCGGTTCCGCTCGTGATCGAGAAGATATACAAGACAAAGCTTTTACCCGTTATCCGGAAACCCCTTCTGAAGCTGCTCTTGAAAATCCCCGGTCTTAACCTGCTCCTTTACCGTAAAATCAGGCACACCATGGTGGAGGTTTTCGGCGGTAATTTCAGGGAACTGGTGATCGGTGGAGCTCCGTTCAATACTGAAGCAGAACGTTTCTTCAAGAAGATGGGTTTCCCTTTCACGGTAGGTTATGGCATGACGGAATGCGGGCCGCTGATCTCGTATGCTTCCTGGAAGACGACCCGTCTCGGAGCTTCCGGTCGTATTGTCGATGAGCTGGAAGTTCAGATCGATTCCCCGGATCCGTACAAAACCGCCGGTGAAATCCTTCTGAGAGGCGGTCATGTGATGCTCGGTTATTACAAGAACGAGGAAGCTACCCGTGCCGTGATCGATCCGGAAGGATGGCTGCATTCGGGCGACCTCGGGGTACTCGATCAGGATGGCAATATTTATATCAAGGGTCGAAGTAAAAGTATGATCCTGGGGCCTTCCGGTAAGAATATCTATCCCGAAGAGATCGAATCAATTCTCAATAACCGGTTCCTTGTGATGGAATCGCTAATTGTTGATCGCGATGGCAAGCTGGTCGCCCTGATCTTCCCCGATTCGGATGCCATGGAAAAAGCGGGTAAAACCAGGGAACAGCTTCCCGAATTATTCAAGGTCTATGTCCATGACCTCAACCACCGTCTCCCAAAATATATCCGTATCACTGATTTTGAGATCGTTTCCTCCGAATTTGAAAAAACACCCAAGAGGAGCATCAAACGGTTTCTATACAAGTAATCGGAGAGCCCAACATAAGCATTCCATTCAATATTATCAAAGACCTCCGGCCATTAACATAAAATTGCAACCATATGAAGAACATTTTCATCCGAATGATCATGCCCCTGGTATTCATCCTGCCGGGGCTCCAGTCGGTTCTTGCACAGAACTATGACCTGAAAGCCATGCCTCCTTTAGACCCGAAAGTGAAAACAGGGGTTCTCGACAACGGATTGCATTATTATATCAGGGCAAACAAATTACCCGAAAAACGGGGCGAGTTTTACATTGCCACCAATATCGGCGCTATTCAGGAAAACGACGATCAGAACGGGCTTGCCCATTTTACCGAGCATATGGCTTTTAACGGCACGTTGAATTTCCCGAAGAAAGGGATTCTCGATTATCTTGCCACCATCGGAGTCAAATTCGGAACGAATGTGAATGCCGGTACCAGCATTGAACAAACGATTTACAACATGTCGAATGTCCCTCTCCTGCGTGAAGGGGTTATTGATTCGGCCTTGCTGATCCTTCACGACTGGTCGCATTATATCTCTTTTGAACCGGAGGAGGTTGATCTTGAACGGGGTGTTATCCGGGAAGAATGGCGCATGTACGGTTCTGCAAATGAAAGGATGAATAACGAGCTGGCTCCTACCATCTACAAGGGATCTCAGTATGCTAAACGGAATGTGATCGGTGACACTGCGGTCATTAACCATTTCAAATATGCTACCCTGACCGATTTTTATCATAAATGGTACCGCACGGATCTTCAGGCAATAATTGTAGTCGGTGATTTCGATGAGACCGCTATGGAAACCAAGATCAGGAAGCTTTTCAGCTCCATTCCTGAAGTCCAGAATCCACCCCTCAAGGAGATATTCCCCGTACCCGATAATACCGATCCCCTGATCGGAACCGCTACAGATAAAGAAGCGACCTCCACGATTGTTAATGTCCGGTTCAAGCATGATGCCATCAGGGATAGTGATAAAAACCTAGGATACATGCGGTCACAACTGATCCGTGGCCTGATCAATACCATGTTCGGACAAAGGATGAATGAGCTTTCACGTAAACCAAATCCTCCGTTCATTTTCGCATACAGCAGCTACGGGGGATTTACACGTGCCAAGGATGCATTCACCGGTATCGCCCAGGCTGCCAACAACGAAGCAATAAAAGCCCTGACAGCCTTGCTGACAGAGATGGATCGGATGAAAAAGTACGGCTTTACTCCCGGAGAACTCGACCGTGCAAAGGCAACCGTGCTGCGTAATTATGAGTCGCGTTATCTCGACCGGGACAAGCGAAAAAACAGGGAGCTGGTTTATCCCAACATTTCCAATTTCCTTGTGAACAATCCGAATCCGGGTCTTGAATATGATTACCCATTTGCCAAGACGGAGATCCCGGGGATCACCCTCGTTGAGATTAACTGGGAAGCCGGGAAATATGTCAGGGACAATAATGAGATCGTTACCATTACCGGTCCCGAAAAAGAAGGCGTCACCATCCCCACGATACAGGAGATCAAAGAAGTGCTGGCCACTTATAAAAGTGCAAAGATCGATCCGTATGTGGACGACCTGGCCGGTAAAAAGCTCATTGAGAAGGACCCTGTACCGGGAAAAATTCAAAAAATTTCCGCTAATGCCCTGTTTGGCACTACCGAATGGACCCTCTCCAACGGAATAAAAGTCATCTTTAAACCCACCGATATCAAAGAAGACGAATTAATCGTAAAAGGCTATTCTGAAGGTGGCAACTCGTTACTGAGAGATGATCAGATCCCCATAGCCGACTTCCTTGGTGATGTGGTAAATCAGATGGGCATCGGGAACTTTTCCCAGACCGACCTTAACAAGCTTCTGGCCGGAAAACGGGTCAATGTCTCCCTGGGGATCACCGATGACCAGGAACAGGTTTCAGCCCGGACCTCTCCGAAAGACCTGGAAACGGCGCTACAGCTTATTTATCTGTATTTCACCAACCCCCGGTGGAACCAGCCGGACTTCAACACCTGGATGGATAAGATGAAGGCATACTATATCAATGCCGCTTCCGAACCCCGTACCGCATTCAGCGATACCATCGCAGTTATGATGAATGATCACAACCCACGTGCCCTTCCAATGACCTATCAACGCCTTGGGGAGGTCATCTTTGAAAAGGTTCAGTCGGTATACAAGGACCGGTTTTCCGATCCGGGTAACTTTACCTTCCTGGTTGTCGGAAAGATCAACCCTGCCGAAGCCGCTCCTCTGTTTGAAAAATATCTGGCTTCTTTACCTTCCGTCCAGCGAACCGAAACCTATAAAGATGATGGCATCCGTCCGCCGAAAGGAAATGTTGTCAATGATTTCAGGCGGGAAAACAAGACGCCCCGAACCTCTGTTTTTGTGAATTATAACGGAAGCTGCAACTATACACCGGAAAACCGTCTTTTAGGCGCTGCCATCCGGCATATCCTGGAGTTGCGTTATATCGAATCCATCCGTGAAAAGGAAGGAGGTACCTATAGCGTCCGGATCACCTATAACATCAATAAATACCCCGTCCCGGGATTTATGATGAATGTCATGTTTGATACCGATCCCCTCAAAGCCGATAAATTGAAAGGCATCGTTCATCAGGAAGTTAAAAATATTGTGGAAAAGGGACCGACTGAGATTGATCTTCAAAAAGCCAAAGAATATTTTCTCAAACAACGGCCCGAGGATATGAAGGAAAACAACTGGTGGACCAATATCCTGGTTGATTATTATTTCTATAACATGGATTATCTGTCAGGGTATGAAGAAAAAGTCAAGGTGCTGACCATTCAAACGGTTCATGATTACGCTAAAAAAATACTCACGCAAGGAAACACCGTTGATGTCATTATGCGCCCTTAGGTAATGTAAACCTGAAATCGCTTCCCTGGCCAAGGGTACTATCGACCCAGATGCTGCCACCATGCTTTTCTATGAATTCCTTGCAAAGGATAAGGCCTAAACCGGAACCCCTTTCCTGATCGGTTCCTTTTCTGGCATATTTCCCCTCAATCCTGAAAAGCTTCTGGATGTTCTCATTTGCAATGCCAACGCCGGTATCCCTTACCGATACATCATAATGGCTGGCAGATTGCTTCACGGAAACGACCACCTGCCCGTCCTTCGGAGTGAATTTAATTGCATTGGTTATCAGGTTCCTGAGAACCGCATCAATCATATTCAGGTCACCTGTAACGAAACAATCCCCTTCAACCGTAGAAAGGATACGGATGTTCTTTTTCTTTGCCTGTCCCGCCAACAGATCAATCGTATCGGCTATCCGGTTACACAGGTTGAAAACAACCGGTTTGAACTCCAGAATACCGGTCTGGGACCGGGCCCAGATAAGAAGGTTCTCCAGCAGGTCATACGTATGACGGGATGCATCTTTGATATCGGATATCGATTTTTGTATTTTCCCGGGTTCATAATTTTTGAAGTTGATCAGTAACATATCCGATAATCCCAGTATCGTATTGAACGGATTCCTCAGATCGTGAGCGATGATGGAGAAAAACTTATCCTTTGTGGCATTGAGCTCTTTTAATTCTTTATTAAGCCCGTTCAGCTTCTCATTCTGATCCAGGATCTCTTTATTCTGCCTTTCTATTTGTACCGTTCTTATTGCAACTTTTTCTTCAAGAATATTTCTTTCCCTGACCAGCTTACGTTCTCTCCAGCGGATGTATAAAATGATGAGAACCACGATAGTCAGGAAATAGGCTATATAAGCAATACGGCTTCTCCACCAGGGAGGGCTGATGATTATTTTCAGACTTTTCCCTGTCTCATTCCATATCCCATCGTTGTTAGAACATTTTACTGCAAAAGTATATTCACCCGGTGGCAGGTTTGAAAACGGAACAAACCGCCGGTTTCCTATTTTTATCCATTCATCGGAAATCCCTTGCATCCGGTAAGCAAATTGGTTTTTACCGGGATAGGTGAATTCCAGAGCGGCAAATTCGATCGTAAATGACTGGTCGCTGTGTTTTAACAGGATTTCATCCACGTTATCTACATCGACATGTTCATTGACGCCTCTGTTATTGGTCTTGTAAAAGGAGCTGAAAACAACCTGTGGGATAAAGGGATTATCACTCAGGGAATCGGGATAGAACGAGTTAAAACCATTCATTCCACCGAAAAACATTTCACCATCCTTGCTCTTATACCGGGCTCTCAGGTTAAATTCCAGGCTCTGTAGCCCATCTTCAATGGAATAGGTCCTGAAGGTATTTGTACTGCTGTCAAACCGGCACAGGCCGTTGCCGGTTGCAACCCAGAGATGATTCCGGTTGTCTTCCAGGATCTCAAAAATCTGGTTATTTGGCAGTCCGTCTTTCTGGGAAAAATAAATAAAGACCGAATCTTTTTTAACAAATTTATTGATGTATGAACTTGTTCCTATCCAGATACTTCCTTCATGATCTTCGCAAAGGGAGATAATGAAATCATCAGCCAATGAATTTGATGATCCATTGTTTTTCCGGTAATGGGTTATTCTTTTCGTATCCGGATGATACACATCAAGCCCCTCTGTAGTGGCAATCCAGATCAATCCCTCCCGGTCTTCGAGAAGGGAATAGATCAGGTTTGCGCTGATCTGGTGATCGGGAGCGGATTCCTCCTGAAAATGCTCCGAAGAACCATCCGCCAGATTGAATTTATAAACGCCGTAAGGGGTTCCTATCCAGTAATTTTTCTTTTTATCCTGGATGATCATATTAACTCTGATTCCTCTGAAATCCGGCAGATTACCCCGAATAAAATAGTCTTCAAAACGGATGAAAGTGTTCCTTATCTTATCATAGATGAGGATACCATCGCGGGTCCCGATCCATACCCTTTGATCGGCATCTTCAAAGATCACATGCACAAAATCATTCGGTATGTTATGGATTCCTTTAAACCGGGTGGAGAAATGCTCGACCTTGCCGCTCTTCCGGTCATATAAGTTCAATCCCTGTCCCCAGTTCCCGATCCAGATAATCCCCCTCTCATCCTTATAAATGGAAGCAACGACATTCCCAAGTAAAGCCAACGAATATGGAAAAGTTCCTTTCCTGTATAAACGGAATTTTTGTTTTTTAAGATCGGTCTTGTTGATTCCTTTCAGGGTGCCGATCCACAGATTATCCGAATGGTCAATTTCAAGGGACAGGACAATATTGTGGGAAAGTCCGGAACTTTCATTCGTGAACGCTTCAAACACCGGGCGATCCGTTTTGGAAGGATTCATCTTGTTCAGCCCCCCCCCTTCTGTACCGATCCAGATATTTCCGGAAAGATCTTCTGTAATGGCACGGATAAAATTATTGCTCAGCGAAAACTCATCCTTCGGATCATTCACAAATTTTACAAATGTCCTGGTGTTCTTGTTGTAAACATATAATCCATTAGAGGTCCCGACCCAGATCCTGCCTTGCTTATCTTCATATAACGCAGTTATGTTGCGGTCGTTTAAATATCCGTTCCTGGCCCTTTCCGGTAAAAAATAACTGAATTTACCGGTCTTCCGGTCAAAGCAGGATAGACCCTTTGTAGAGCCGATCCAAATCAAACCGCTGGCATCTTCCAGCAGGGGCATGGTATTATCCTTTACGGCGCCGTCATATTCCAGGTTGGCAGGAAACCGCTTGAATTCTTTCTTGCCCGGATTATAGATGGTCAGAACAGGGGGTGTATTGATCACGATATTTCCATCACGGGAAACCAGAACGTCATATATGGGACCCGTCAGGATATTGGGAATCATTCTTGGGTCATGGATCCGTTCAAACCTCTTCTCCTTTCTAATGAATCTGTTTAAACCGTTTTTGGTTCCAACCCAGAGGTTCCCCTGATTGTCTTCATCGATGCAATAGATCCAGTTGTTGGATATGGAATTTGTATCCGATGGGTCAGGAGTATAAATCTCAAAATTATAGCCGTTAAACTTATTTAATCCATTCTGGGTACCGATCCAGATATACCCTTCTGAATCCTGGAACAGACAATTCACAACACTTTGCGATAAACCTTTTTCAATAGAATAATCGGAAAAAAAATATTGTTGGCAAAAACCCGGATTTACCAGTGTGAAGAAGAAAAAGAATCCGATGATTTTTTTACCGCAGATCATATGGGTTGATGAGATAAGACGGGTTGGAAGGGTTTTTGGTTACAGGTATCCGGACTGCCTTGGTATAAAAATTCGGATTTACCGAAAGACTGATCCGTGACTGTGTCATTAACGTTGATCCAGCTTATGGAAACGGTAACCCGTACAGATCACTTGATACAGACTTCCTGGTACATTTTAAAGGCCTCATAATTGCCCCGCTTGGAGGCATGCTGGAAGTCAGCACAAGCCCCTTCCAGATCATTCAGTGGTATTTTATTCATTCCCCTGCCCAGGTAATATCCCTCATAGGAAGGTTCAACGCTGATAAGGTAATCATAGTCCTTGATAGCATCCCGGTACTTTTTTAGCTTTTCATGGGCAGTGGCTCGTAAAATATGTGCCGCCATATTTCCCGGATCCAGGGCTATGGCCATATTCAGGTCATCTTCCATCCCCTGCCAGTTGCAAAGAAGCCCTTTTGCATCTGCCCTGCGCAGGAATAGTCCATAGTCCCCCGGATCGATATGAATGGCTTTGGTCAGAAAATAAACCGCCGCTGCGTTGTCGCCAATCATGTCGTATTGGGCCAAAGCACAAAAGTCATAATATTTCAGGGAATCTTTGCTCCCCCTTAACTGACCTGAGGCCAAAAAGGGGACGATGATGGCTGCCAGAAGGAGCAATGGATGTTTCATACCCGCGGTTAGTTGGTTTATTATGGTCCGGCTAAGAAATATGAAGCTAATATAATCATATTTTTTGCTGAATACCACCTCAATGAACGGATATTACCATTTATTTATTATCAACGAAGAAACTGATTGCAGGGATATCCGTTTACGGATATCTGCCGGTTACCTGCTTATAGCGGGTCAGGTTTATGTTGAAATTGGCCAGTACTTCCGTGTACCGGTCCCGTATCTGCTGCAACAATACCTGCGCTTCAAGCATGTCAGAGATATTTACTATTCCTGCTTTATAATTGTCGCTGTTTATCCGCAGGTTTTCTTCCGCCTGTTTCTGCGATTCCCTGACGACCTCAATTTGCTTATAGGCCTCCACTAGTCCGAACCAGCTTTGCTGGATCTGAAGGGATAACAGCGAAGAAGTATTCTTGCTGCTGTTCCTGGTCATTTCTTCCCTGAGCCTCCGTTCCTTGATGTTATGTGACGCTTCCCACCATCCCGAAATGGGGAACCGGGCGGTAGCAAAGGCAATGGTATTCCCCTGCTCTTCTCCCATCAGATCGGTGTAATATGATCCGATCCCGACACCCACCTGCGGCAGATATTCACCGATTTTCATGCGGGTCTGTAACTCCTCTGCACGTATATTCTGCTGAAGAAGCTTGTATTCTTCCCGGTTTTCGAGCGCCTTGTCAGGGTTCATATAAAGGGAAGAAGGAGGTAGCGGAATAACAAGGGTGTCAGTCAGGGCCATCGTTGAATCAACTTCCACTCCCATGGTTTGACACAAGGCCATCGTGGAGAGACGGATCCCGTTTTCCAGCTGCAACCTGCTTACTTTCATGTCTCCCTGTTTGAGCTTGACCTTCATGACATCATTCCTGTTGATGATGCCCGCAAGCCACGCATCATTGGCTTGTTTGTAAATGGTATCGAGCAACTTTTCCCCCATAGCCAGGGTTTTCATTTTTTCCTGCAGGGATACCAGCTGCCAGTATTGTTCTTCTGTTTTCAGCAGGACTTCGTTCCTTGATAAAACCATCCGGCTGTTGCTCACACGTATACCCAGACTTGCCAGCTCATTTCCGGTTATGATGCGACCGCCGGCAAAAAGGGGTTGTACAGCCGTGATCATACCAATCGTGCCTTTTCCGAAATAGGACAACGAGATATCCGGAAAAAAGGCATATTGGGTAATCGGGAACAAATGAGCCGGATTACCGTCATACACCGGCAGATTCCCTCCGGGGATATTGAAGTCGAGAAGCGGGTTCTTTGCCTTGAATGACATCCCGCTTGCTTCAATATTGGGAAAGAATTTGGTAAAAGCCATCATTTTTGTTTGTTTCGAAGCTTCCACCTGCAGGCCTGCATTCCTGACCTCTACATTGTTTTCCAGTGCAATCCTTTTGCAATCGCCAAGGGAATACCGGTTCTGCGATTGAAGAATGACCGGGCTGATCGTCATCAATATGCCGGCAAGTATCACTACCGGTAACGGGTTGCCGGATACCCTGACGGGATCAGGCTTCTTTCTGCGATCAATCCTGCTGAAAATCAACCAATATGCTACCGGGAGCACAAATACGAGGAGGACCACGGAAAAGACTGTCCCGAAACAGATCACGGTCCCCATAGGTGTCCATAATGCACTTTTGCTGGCGATCATGGGAATCACACCGACGGAGGCAGCTGCCGACGTGAGGAAGATTGGTCGCATCCTGCGTTTGCCTGCTTCCATGGCAGCCTCCCGGATCGTAAGTCCTTTTTTAATCCTCAGCTCTTCCGCATAATCCATCATGATGATCCCGTTCCTGACAAGAATACCGATAACACTCACTATTCCCAGGATAGAAGTGAGTCCGAAGTCGACACCCAGGATAACCCCGCCAAGGGTTGCCCCAAGGAATGTCAGGGTTGAAGACCCGAGGACCAGTAAGGCAAGGTTCACTTTCCGGAGATGGAAAAGGAGGATCAGGAAGATGATGAAAATGGCCATGACGAATCCCGTGAGGATATTCGGGAGTGTCTCTTTATCGGATTCGTACGCACCTCCAAAGGCCACCGTCACTCCCTGAGGCAGCAAAGTTTGCCCTGCAAGCTTCCTGACCACGGGGAATACATCATTGACGTTGGCATCCCTGTTCACATCCGCCATGACCGTAATGGTCCGTATCCCGTTTCTCCGTACGATCTGTCCATGGTTCCAGTCGGGGACCATTTGGGCAATCTGCCTTAACGGAACGGATATCCCGGGAATGACAGAGTGGATATAATCGTTTTCAAGACCTCCTGTTGAATCGGGTTTTTCCGTTTTCAGAACCACCGGAACCGGGTGGTCCTTTTCCCACAGGGTGGTCACAGGCAGTCCGTCGAGATGCATTGCCAGATTGGCCATGACCGTTGTTTTGTTGATCCCAAGCCGGCTTGCCTCATTCGCATCGAGGTCTACATAAATACCGGGGTACATTTCTTCGTAATTGGTCTTCACATTGCTGATCCCTTTCACGGTCCTGAGCTTTCTCGTGAACACGGAGGATGTTTTCCCGAGGTCGGCAAGGTTATCTCCTGAAAAACGGACTTCCACCGGTGCTGCTACCGGTTGATAGTCTAATTGCTTGAACCTTACGTAAGCATTGGGGAAGTAATGGGCATATCTCCCTGTATAGTCATCCAGGATGGCTTCTGTCGCTTTGGTGGAAACGGTATTAACGATGAACTGCCCGTAATTCTTTGCCGGGAAATTCGGCGCATAGGTGGTATGGAAACGGGGCGAGCTGGTCCCGATGAAAGAGGTGATCGATACGATCCGTTTATCAGGCCTGAGCATCTTTTCAAGGCTGTCGGCAACCTGGACTGTCTGATCCAGCGTGCTTCCTTTGGGCAGGTAAATCTCCACGGCAAACTGGTCCCGTTCTGCAACGGGCATAAGACGCTGTGGGATCTGCGTAAAAAGGATGACGCCGGCTATGACCGAAACAATCCCTGCTCCCATGGTTATTGCAGGATGTTTGAATGCCCTCACAAGCCATTTCTCATAGAAATTCTGAACCGCATCCAGGATCGTCGCCCGGTGTTTATCCCTGCCCGTCTCCTGATAATGAAATCCTTTTTTGATGAAGAAATACTGCAGGTAAGGGATCACCAGCATCGCAACCAGCAGGGAGATGCCCAGCGTGATCGTGACCGTGGTCGGGAATAGTTGGACAAAATCCCTGAAAGTCCCCTTCAGGGTGAAAAGGAACGGGAAGAAGGTAATGCTGATCGCCAGGGTGGCTGAGAAGATGGCTTTGAAGAAACCCTGGGCACTTTCAACGGCTGCATCCCAGGGTGAAAGGCCATGGTCGAGCTTCTCCATATAGCTGTCGACGATCACGACCGAATTATCCACGATCATCCCGAGGACTACAATGAGTGCGGCGAGGGTCACCGTATTTAGCTCTATACCGGCAAGGTACATGATCCCGAGCGAGATGAAGATCGTGATCGGAATGGATGCAGCCGATACCGATGCGGCACGGAAGGGCAACAACAGCATGGTGACCAGGATCACCGCGGCGATGGCAAAAACGAACTCCCTGAGGAAGGTTGTGATGGAGTCGCTTACCACTCCGGGCTGGTCTGCAATCCGGCTTATTGTGACCCCTTCCGGTAAGGATTTCCTGAAGTCATTGAGCATCTGGTTCACCTCCTTACCGAATTGTACGATGTTATTCCCATCCTGCATTTCCAGGGAAAGGATCAGGCATTTTTTTCCGTTACTGCGGATATAGCTGTCCGGGTCAGGATACTCCCTGACGATCCGGGCTACATCCTTTAACCGGACGATATTCCCGGCCGGATCTGCATAGATGATCTGCTCTGCAACACTGGCTTCTGAAGGATATGATTCAGCAAGGTGAATGGGGATTTCTGTCTGGCCGCCGCGTATGCTTCCACTCGAAGAGGTCAATCCCTGCGTAAAGAGATTTGCCGCCAGGACGGTGGAGCTGATCCCGAACCCGGTCAGTTTTTCCGGCTCGAGATAGATGGTGATCTGTTCTTTCCGGAGACCGTACCGGCGTATTTTTGATACCGGTTCCAGGGTCCTCAGCTTGTTCTCCAGCCGGTCCAGATATTCTTCGAGATCGCGGTAACTTGCATGATCCGATTCAAGGGAGATCAGGAGGGCCGACGTGTCACCGAAATCACTATCAGAGAAAAGAGCCAGAACGCCCGAGGGCATCTGCGTCTTCTGCAGGTTGAGACCATGGTTCAGTTTCGACCAGAATTCATCTGCATTTTCCACGTTGTCGGTGAGTTCAACAAAAATGATCATCATGCCTTCCTTCGATACCGAATAGGTCTTTCTCTTCTTGATCTCTTTAAATCCATAAAGGTATTTTTCCACCTTTTTCGTTAGTTGTTCCTCTACCACCGAAGAGCTGGCACCGGGGTATAATCCGATGACCAGTCCCTGCCGGATGGTAACCACGGGGAATTCCTGGCGGGGCATCATGAACAAGGCGTAAACACCAAAGCAACCTAACAGAACGATGATGAGAAGCACGATCTGCCAGTGTCGCATGGCAGATCCTACGATATTTATTTTAGTTTTCATCCTCTTTGACGATTTGAATATGACAATTTTCAACCAGCTGCTGATAACCTTCAACGATCACCCGGTCGCCATCCTGCAATCCCCCGGTGACAACGACTTCATAGCCTGACAGGGAACCGGTATGAATGATCCGTTTAACGGCCCGGCCCGACCTGCTGTCAGCCAGGTAAACGTATCTGTTCCCGTTTTCATCCGATTGAACCGACCGCATCGGGATGGCAATCTTTCCACCCTGATCCTCCTTGTCCAGATAGACCCGGTTCGCCATGCCGGGGATCAGCTTTTCCCCCGGGTTGTCAACCAGGATTTTTACTTCATAGTTATGGGATACCAGGTTGGCCATGACCCCTTTCTCCGCGACCTTTCCCTCGAAAAGCGCATCATTCAGGGCCGGAACCCGGATGAGGGCCGGCTGGCCTGTTTGGATCCCCGCAATCTCTTTTTCCGGCACAGAGATCTTCACATGTACCTTGCGGATATCGATCAGGGTCAGGACCGGCTTCATGGGGGTGACATTTTCGCCGGGTTCCAGCGACCGCCTTCCTATGATCCCGTCGGCAGGGGCAAAAAGCTCACAGTCCGCCAGGTTTTTCTTCGCAATCTGAGCGGCGGCGCGTGCCTGTGCAAGACCTGATTCAATCTCAACGAACTTGATCTCCGGCAGGCTGCCTTTCTGATGGAGTTCCGACAAACGCCGGTAGGCATCTTCTGCCTGATCCTCCTTGGCCATTGCCATCTGGTACATCTGGCTATAGTTCTCAGGGTTGAGTGTTGCAAGTTTCTCCCCTTTCTTTACCTTCTGTCCTTCCGAAACCCATACCTGTTCGACCATTCCTGTAGTCATAAAACTCAAAGAAACTGAAACCGATTCTTCTGTCGTTCCTATATAATATTGCGTCTTTTCCCCTGACGCATGGACGATTTTAACCTGTACATTGACCGGCTGGTCCCCTACGGAGGTTTTGCTGTTGCTGTTACAGCCAAAGAATGCCACCAATCCCAGCGGCATTAATATGAATATCCGTGATACGGTTCGATTTTTCATATGAATTTTAATTAATCTTTTACATTGAAAACAATAAAACGTTTATCGTATTTTGGTCGAACATTGAATAAAAAAATTATCGTTTAAGACCCCGGAGGAATACTTCACTCAGGATACCGATCCGCTCGTCCCAGTCAGGGAACTTTTCTTCAATGACCATGTCGAGTGTTATGCTCCGGATGGCCGAAACGATGGAATAGGCGATCAGTTCCAGATCGGATTCAATTTCACTGACCCATTCCTTTCTTGCCATACCGTATGCCAGGATCTCCCTGATGAATTGCACTTCATGGTTATCTATTTTATATTTCAGATTGACGATCGTTTTCAGGTTTTCTCCAATTTCGCCTTTGATGATCCGGTATAGCAGGACCCTTTTTTTTATGGAATTAAGGGCGGTGAGAAAATAGATCCGTAGCTTCTCTTCTCCCGATTTTCCGTTTTCCACAGCCGATCTGATCTCTTTGAAAACATCCCGGATCTCATTTGATATTACGGCTTCAAAAATTTCATCCTTGTTCTTGTAGTAATAGTAAAGTGTGCTCTTTCCTTTGCTTAACGCTTTTGCTATATCTTCCATGGTCGTTTTATACAGCCCGTAATGTTGAAAAAGGCCCCGGGCGGCCTCGATGACCTCTTCCCTGATGAGGTCTTCTTTACTTATTTCCAGTTTAGCCATTTCGACTTTTTTCGTTTTTCGGTCCAAAGATATAACAATTTTTGTCCGGTAAACATTTTTTCAGCAATTTTGTCTTGGAAAAGACAAAATAAACTAGGTATTGCAGCGGAACACTTTTGCCTTCAGGCCGCATCCGAAGGTTTGGGAACATGCATCCTGGGTTGGTTCGATGAAAATGCAGTCAAAAAGCTGCTCGGGATTCCCGGTAAAAAGCGGGCTGAGCTGATCATAACCCTGGGATATCCTGCCAAGCCTGATATCCGGACCAAGATCCGGAAGCCATTGGCGGAAATTTGCTCGTATAATAAATACGAATAAAAATTTATTCCATTTACCTAATTAGTTTGTTTATATTTGTTTCAATTTTAACATTCTAAGGTTTGTAGTACCCTAACATATCATCGCATTTTCTCTTTCGTGATGGTAAACAGTATCTTAAAATATGGATTAAAAAGTAAAAACCATGAACGAAGAAACAAAAAATCATGAGTGTTGCCCGAAATTCGAGCCTGCTCCCTGGGATTGTAAAATCTTTGAATGGGAAAACAAAAAATTCATCAAGGACAAGGTATGTACCTTATTCTACATGCCCATCAACTTCGGTTCGGTCATGAAACGGTTGAACTGTAAAGTGGAAAAGGCCGGTGCTATCATGCCGGATTGGCTCTGTTTGTCCGAACATACCTCCAGGTGGAATATGAACCTTTATCTGGCGGTGGATAAAGAGGTGCCCGGCGCTGAAAATGTGACCTTATCGGGTAAGTTTTTCAGTAAGGTTTATGAAGGACCCTTCAAGGACACGAAAAAATGGTGTACTGATTTTAAGAATGATCTCAAAGCAAGGGGCTATGAGACCGTCAAATGGTATCTTTGGTACACGACCTGTCCGAAATGCGCCAAGAAGTATGGGAAAAATTACGTTGTAATCATCGGCAGGATATAATCACAAGCGATACACATCTGGTTCGATGCTTTACTTGTCCCGTGAGGATTGACATTCCCAACCCATCCCTATAGGTTTTTCTTTGTCGCCGACCTTGAATTCTTTTTCAGTAAATAACGATTAACGACGGAATAATTATCCTCACCGGAAATGATCATCTGTTTTGCTTTTCCTGAAAGCCTGACCATCGTCCTGTAGGTGACGGATATGGGTGGGAAAAATATTGCCTTATTAGTCAAATACCTGCTTCGTGCCAGTGAACACAGGATAAGCTAGAACCCTGGCAATTATCCTGCAGGGGTGGATTTGGTCCACCTGATGGCCGGCAGGAAGGGGTCCGTAATAAAATCAAATTTAAATAAGTTTGATTTTATTCATCTTTTGTCTCGAAAACCATTTAAATTTGTCTTTCGTGGAATAACATGGATCATAAAAATGAATCGGAACTCTTTTCATCATTGGCTTTTCCTTTCCATATTCCCCGGATTGCTTTTCTTCGTCCCAAGCGGTTGTAAAAGTTATAAACGTGAAAAGTCAGCAACCACAAACAGTACCGCAAGTCCCAGCCGGGAATCCCGTCAGGATCAGGTCAGGGATGTGGATGGCAATGTTTATCGTGCCGTATCCATCGGGAAGCAGGTATGGCTTGGGGAGAATTTAAGGGTAAAGCATTTTCAGAATGGGGAACCCATTCCCAACATAATGCCCAAACCCCAGTGGCGGAGTCTGAAAAGCGCTGCCTTATGCCACCTTGACAATGATTCTTCGAATACGGTCATATCCGGTTGCCTTTACAATTGGTATGCGGCTGAGGACAAACGCAATATTTGTCCGAAAGGCTGGCATGTCCCTTCTGATGAAGAATGGTTCCAGCTGACCGGTTTTCTCGGTGGAGAGGTCGTGGCGGGTGGTAAGCTTAAAGAGCAGGGAACCGTTCACTGGTCGGCACCCAACACCGGAGCAACAAATGAAACCGGTTTCTCTGCCCTTCCTGTTGGGTACAGAAGCAACACCGGTAGTTATTACTGGCTTGACACTTATTCTTTTTACTGGACCTCTACAAGTTATTCGGAATCCTTTGCCTTTTGCAGGTTCCTGCAGAATGATTCCGAAGAGCTGAACCGCATCGAAAACAGCAATACTTTTGGTTTTTCTGTTCGCTGTATCAAAAATGACTGAGAAAAAGGGATATGCTCTTGAATGATATACCTGCAGAGTCCATCAAACCATTTCAATCAAAATTATTTTAAGATGAAAAAACTTATCGGCACTTTTTTTCTGATTTTCATTTTCTTTTTGTTTATTGCCGGACTTATGATCTCCTGTAAGAAAAATAATACCTGTTATAAACCCATTGAAAAAACACTTAGCCTGGGTGTTATTCTTCCTATGGATAATGAAAACGGGCCCCTTCGCGAAAAGGCCCTGCGGATGGCCGTTGACGAGATCAATATGGCAGGTGGTGTGGGCAATGGTTATACCATCCAGCTCATCGTAAAAAGTGACGGGGGTGCAAACCGGGAGGAAGCTGCAGTAGCGGCAGCCAATGAGATAATTGCCGGTGCCCGGGATCTGGTTGGTTTTATAACTTCTTTTTCTTCCTCTTCACGTGGTGTCGTCAGCCAGGTTGCAATACCCGGTCGTTATCCGGTGATATCGGGTTCCGCCACCGCCGAATTCCTGTCCGGGATCTCTTTCTGGTTCCAGCGGCTTGCCCCACCCGATGGTTTTGAAGCATCGATTCTCTCTATGCAAGCTAAAAAATACAACATAACCCTTGTCGCTATTGCCGTGGAGGAGGGAGATTCTTATTCGGAAGAACTGGCCGCACGGTTTCGTCAGGAATTCGGGCCAGGTGCCGGCATGGAGATAAAATTTAAAAAGGATGATCCCGATCTGGATATAAAAGTAAATCTGCTTCTTTCCGGTTCACCTGGGGCGCTGTTTATCTCCATGCTCAATCCGGGTGTCTATAACCCGTTAATACAGAAGCTCAGCGAGCTGAACGGTCAAAAAAACCTCCTGAATATGCACTTCATCCTGTGCGATGCCCTCAATTCAGGCAATATTTTCCAGTCATCCGTGGGTTTTATGATCGGTGATCTGAACGGGTTCCCGAAAAATTTCGGTGCCATGCCGTCCCCCGACACCGCTTCATCTATCTTTCAATTCTTTGCCTTGAACCTGAAGAAAAAATATAATCAGAATGTCGGTTCCTACAACGCGCAGTTTTACGATGCCGGTTATTTGTATGCCCTGGCCATGCAAAAAGCCATCGTTTCGGCCGGGCTTGCAGATATGAATTTTTTCCGTGAGACCGTTAACAGTTTCATACGCTCCGTTTCTCATGGAGCACCCGGTGATCCGCCAGTGATGCCCAATATGGGATGGAAGGCGATGAAGTCCGCCTGTGATTTCGGAGGTATTAATTATGACGGGGCCAGCGGCAATTGCGATATGGATCCGAAAGGGAATGTGATCACCCCATATTCCATTTTCAAGATCGTTGATAACGGAGGTACTTTCGGATTCAAAGTCATTGAGATAATCCGGATCCCTTGATATTGAAACAATTCCGGGATGTTATAATTCCCGGTTCGCGAAAAACCCAACCCTGCCGGATTGCTGAAATGGGCGTTTATGTTTTGTGAAACATGGTTTTGCAGTTCAGGGAAAAAAACTATTTTTATAGCACAGAATTGAGATTTATGATAGATTCAACTTGCCTTTTTGGATATAAACACTTTTCTGATCAGGCCAATTGCGGGATTTTGATTATCGATTCGAACGGCGTTATTGTGGATGTTAACCCCATTGCCTGCAGACTGACCGGATTCAACAGTAAAGAACTGGTGGGTAAATCTGTTTCCGACCTGTTGGATCCTGATGATGCTACCCTGGATCCGCAAGAGACAAATCAGCCCGGGCTTGGCGAAACGGTGGTCAGGCGACACAGGATCCGGAAAAAAACAGGGGGATTCCTGATGATGGAAGTTCAGTCGCTTAAGCTTGATAAGACCCAGGTCCTCGTCCTGATCCACGACGATGCCTTGCCTCAAAAGGCGCCTCATTCAAGCGAGGAATGGTATCGGCAGATCGTTGAAACCTCCCTGGAAGGAATTTTGAAGATAGATATCAACCACAGGCTCACTTATGTAAATAAACCGATGGCCGGTATGCTGGGATACACCATGGCTGAGATGGTCGGGAAACAAATAGAGGATTTCATTTCCCCGGAGGATTTGCCGGATCACGAGGCAATGATGAAAGTCCGTCACTTGGGCGAAAGTGCCTTTTACGAACGCAGGTTTATCCGTAAGGATGGAACTATTTGCTGGACAAAGGTCGCAGCTACTTCGCTGTTGGATGAACAGGGAAATTTTGCGGGCTCGTTTGGTATGTTTACAGACTATTCTGAACACAAATGGTATGAGGAGCATCTTAAAAACAGTGAAGAACGGCTGCAGACCCTGATCAATGCCTCTCCGGATATCATCTGTTTCAAGGATGAAGGAGGCAGGTGGATGCAGGCGAATGACGGCGTTCTGAAGCTTTATGGCCTTGAAGGAGTGGATTACACTGGCAAGACCGAATTTGAACTGGCCGATTTTACGGCCCCGTTCTTCATGGACGCTTTCCGGAATTGCCAGAAATCTGACGACCTCGCATGGGAAAAAGGAATTCCATCAAGGACAACGGAAAACATCCCGGATATGAACGGCAAAATGCATGTGTTTGATGTCGTTAAGGTCCCTCTTTACTTCCCGGATGGCAGCCGGAAGGGGATCGTGGTCTTTGGACGTGACATAACCGACATAATGCAAGCCGAACAGGCGTTACGTGAAAGTGAAGAGAAATACCGGCAGATCGCTGAAAACACTTCGGATGTCATCTGGATGATGAACGACCAGATGAAATATACGTATATAAGTCCATCTATATACCGGCAACGGGGATTTACCCAAGAAGAATTTCTGAGTCTTAAACCTGAAGAAGCTTACCCCCCGGAGACACTGAAAAAGGTATTGGAAATCTATACGACCTATTTTACGCTCGCAAGGAAGGAAAAGATAAGCCGGGATTATTATATAACTGCTGAACTTCAGCATCGATGCAAGGATGGATCGATCCGGGATTCTGAGGTTCTGATAAGTCCGCTTTTTGATCCGCAGGGGAATCTTGTGGGTGCACACGGGGTTTCCCGGGATATTACCGAAAGGAAGTCCAGCGAAGGAAAAATTGCCCTAATGATTGATTTCCAGTCGCGTTTGTTAAAAATTAACCACCTGAAAGAAATTCATGAACTGGTTATAAAAACGATTCATGGTCTGATTGGGGAAGGGATCGTTTTTACGACCAATATTGATCACCAGCTTGAGGTTGGTAAAATCGTTTCCTATGTGGGACTTGACATCCCCAGGAACAGGCTCACCCAGACTCTCGGACTTGATCCGCTCGATATGGTGTTTTACTTGAAAGATATCACCGAAAAGGAATTACAGCTTTACCGGAGTGGCAAGTTTGAGGAAGTGCCCGGGGGACTTCATGCTGTCTCAACAAGGCGTTTCCCGGAACTTGTGGCACGGGCGACAGAGAAATTATTAGGGATCAAAAAGACATATACTATCGGATTTGTCTATCATGAGCTGCATCTTGGAGGACTTATCATTCTTGCAAGGAAAGATCTGTCTGGGTTTACCGATACGATTGAAATGATCGTTAACCAGGCCGCCATCACCATGAACAGGATCAAGGCCGAGGAATCATTGAAAGAGGCTGAGGAACGCTTCCGCCTGGCATTTTTGACCACTCCTGATTCAATTAATATCAACGAATTGGAGACAGGGATGTACGTTGAAGTGAATGAAGGATTTTGCGCCCTTACCGGATACCGGAGGGAAGATGTGATCGGACGAACTTCAACGGAGATCAATATCTGGGCTGATACCACTGACCGGGAAAGACTGCTGGAACTGCTGAAAAAGGAAGGGAAAGTCAAAAATTTTGAAGCACCTTTCAGACTTAGTAACGGAACGATCAGCACCGGGCTCATGTCAGCATCGATCATCCATCTGAACGGGGCACCGCACATCATTTCCATCACCCGGGATATCGAAGAGCTGAAGAAGGCAGAACGGGAGATCATACGTGCCAAGGAGGCAGCAGAAGAAGCATCCCGGCTGAAGACTGCCTTTTTAAATAACATTTCCCACGAGGTCCGCACCCCTATGAATGCGATTCTGGGCTTCACCGACCTGTTGCAATCCGAAGATCTGGAAAAAACCGAGAAGGAGAGGTTTTTCGGGATCATCAACTCCAACGCAAAACAACTCCTGAGTATCATTGACGATGTACTGGAAATCTCCCGACTGGATAGCGGAAGAATACCTTTGAACCCGGGTACATTCTCGTTACACGAACTGATGGAAGATATTCATCTGTCGATGCGCGACTTGACGAACCGGAAGGGACTCCAATTTGTCTTTTCCATGGATGACGGGGGCAGAACTGACCAGATCATTGCCGACAAGGAGAAAATACGACAGGTTATTGTCGGTCTGATCGAGAATGCAGTCAAATTTACATCTGAAGGCACCGTAAGCTTCGGATATACAAAACAGAAAAGAAAGATTGAGTTTTATGTCCGTGATACCGGAATAGGCATTCCACCGGATGAACATGAAAAGATCTTTGAACGCTTTTACCAGGTGAATCAGCCACCGGCCCGGGATGTCCGGGGTACGGGACTGGGGCTTAGCATTGCACGAGGACTTGCAGACGTTATGGGTGGGACAATCCGTATAGAATCATATCCCGGGGCAGGATCGGTATTTTTCCTTGATATTTCATATCAGGAACCTGTTTCCACGGGGGTCGGGACAGTGGTTACAAAACGTTATTCACTCGAGGCGATGACCATCCTGATTGCAGAAGATGAAGATACCAATTATGAATTACTTAAAATCCTGCTTTCGAAAAAGACAAAAAAAGTCATCCGGGCAATTAACGGGGCAGAAGTGATGGCCATACTTGGAAAGGATAAACCGGATCTTATTGTGATGGACCTGAAGATGCCAGTGATGGATGGATATGAAGCGACCCGTCAGGCTAAGGTCATTTATCCCGATCTTCCAATTATTGCGCTGACCGCTTATTCGCAACCCGAGGAAGAACGCCGCGCCCTGGAAGCCGGATGCTGCGCTTTCATCAGTAAACCCATCAGTAACCAGGAATTGATCGAGACCATTCTCAGAAGCATCAGAAGCTGAGGGGAAAAATGACACTCCCGGAATAACCGTTAATATCGGATTTTATGAAAAAGATACTGCTGATCGTTTGCATGGTTGTTGCCCTGTCTGTACCGGGCAATGCCTGGGTCTATCCTGAGCACAGGGATATCACCTTGCTTTCAATCCGTAAACTCGATTCGGCGCATCGTGCAATACTTGACCAGCTCTGGGCTCTGGCAAGAAAAGGGTATGAATCAAGACTTGATAAATCAGTCGCTGATTTTGAACAGGGAGTCAGTCCGGAATACCTTGATTATGCCGCATGGACCGCTATCGGAGGGGATCATTCCACCTCTTCAGAAAACATGCTTTTTAACATATTGCAGACCGAATGGATACTGAAAGTTGCCGACATTGCTGCCCGTCTGAAAACCGGACTTGCCGATGCCAAGAACAGGAGTGACCGCATTAACAAGTTAAGAGACTCCGACATCCGTCTTCTCAGGGCAGATCCGGAGTATGTTTCCAGGGCCGGTGCAAACAACGGTCACTTCCTGCTTGCCCGTCCGGATATTACCACAACCGCCGAAGGGTATTTCGATACCTGTTTTAAAGCAGGATGCGCACTCAACACCGTCGGTACCTATAAATGGTTTCATACCAGTGCCGTGTTGAAAGCACAGCGGTTATCTTCAGAAGTTCTGACCCCTGAACAACGTTCAGCCCTTGCATTGTCTGCCCTTGCAGATGAGGCATTCGCTTTGCATTTTCTTGAGGATAGCTTTGCGTCGGGACACGTGGCCGGAGTTTGGGGTGATGCTTCCCAACGAAAGGGAACCCATGATTATTACAATGAGAAGGGACTGGAAGTAACGACATGGAATGGTGAACGGCTGGTATTAATGGGAGATGCCTATATGCGTCCGGAGGACGCAGAACGGGCAGCCATGACCATCCGCATGAGCATGCAACAGCTTCTCGATGCTGCAGGTTTTAAGCACAACATTCCCATGTACAACGATGAACCTTCTGTTTCTACCCCCGATACTTTTAACGTCGGGAAAGCGGTATATATGCCTTCACGCAAGATCGACACTGCTTTCAGACCGTTATTTAATGCTGTGCTGATAACGACTCCTGTACCTGGACTGTCACATGGTCTGGGAGAACTTCCGCGGTTCCGTTCTGAAATCGGGGTATTCATAGGTATTTCACCGGCGTTGAGAAGTTCTGTTTTCAGCAGTGGATTCGGCCCGGCTCAGAATACGGTTGGCGGTATAGGAGGCCTTGAAATGGCATTGCGTGTCGGATTGGGCATGGAAGGGGTGCTGAATGAGTCCGGTGACGGGTTGGTATTTCTGGACCTGGGCTACCGGCTCGATGGCGCCTCTTCGATGCAAGTAGTTGAGGATCCTACCCTCGCACAGTTCAAGTCAATTACAGCAGCCATTCCAACCAGGGATGCCTATTATCTCCGCCTTCGCCTCCCGTTCTACCTGATACCGGGGGATCTCTTGATCGCCGGCCCAATCCTGTTGTTGGCTTCCAAAAAGGCTTTGAATAAAATGCTTGTAACGGCAGGAAACGGAGGTCTGATTCCATGGCAGTCGGGATTGGTTACCCGGATCGGAAGATTCCAGTTTATTCTGGGGAGGGAGATCGGTATTTGTTTTTATGGTTCAGGTTCGGGAGCCGATGCTTATATTATGCCCGTAAATGAAGCAGACCCGGATAACCAGGTACTGATTCATATGACTTCGACTCAATTCGATTTTCCGATCATGGAGTATCGTCCTTTCAGGTCCTTTTCATCAAAACAAAGTGCAAGCCTCGTCATCCAGATCAACGCAGGCTTTGATATTCCGGGTAAGGTCACAGTTGTATATCCTGCCGATTCCCCGGCACCCAAAGTGAAGACAATCTGGTTTGTCGGTTTGAGAATTGCTTTTGACTGGAGGCATTATTTCTCAAAAAAATAAAAAATAATGATCGCACAGGGACCCGCTCTGTTAAAATTGAAGAACCTCACGGCAAGCCCGAATATAGTCTCATCCTTGCCGGGCCGGGTTGGAAAAAAGAATCATACCCGATCCGTGTTTCTTATTGTGCTTTCCCTGGCTTCATTTTGCTTTCTGAACGCTGCCGGCGATCCGTTCTCCTTCTTCGAGAAAGCCAAACAGCATTATAAGCAGGAGATCGTCGCGGCAGGAGCAGAGAAGACGGAGAACCCAGCCATTGATTCGCTTCTGAAATCATATTCCTCCACTACCGATTTCAATATTGCCTTTGACCTCTCCTGGAAGATCGGGCTTTTCCTCCTGGAGCAGGGAAAGCATGCAGCTGCCATGGATATTTACAACGACTTGCGACATCAGCTGGAATCGAAAACCAGCAGAACCTTTGAAGAGCAAAAAAAGTTCTCCTCCGTGCTGAACATCATCGGGGCCATTTACGAAGAGACAGGTCTGTGGAATGAAGCGCTGGAACTTTACATGAATTCCCTGCAGGTCTGCAATGCCATAGGGTACGATGCAGGAAAGGCAAAGGTTTACAACAACATCGGTAAACTGTATTATTCCCGCAATGACCTGGCCAGGGCAGAAACCCTTTTCAGCCAGGCGGTGGCCATCAACAAGAAGCTGGATATCCGGGCCGAGCTCTTCAACAATTACAATAATATCGGCGGGATCTATCTGAAGCGTAATGATCCGAAAAAAGCATTGGAGTATACCCTGATGGCCATGAATCAGCTGAATACGGACCGGGACTTTTTCGATCTGGCGATCGCCTATTCAAACATCGGGAATCTTTACCAGAACATGGGAAATTATCCTGTTGCGCTCACTTACTACCAGCAGGCTGCCTCCCTCCAGGAGAAGAAATCGTTTCAATCCTCCCTGATCCGGTCGTACCTGTCCATTGCATCGCTCAATGAGGTGATGAACGACAATATAAAGGCAGCGGAGTACCTTGACAGATCCCTTAAACTGGCTTATGCATCCAGCAATCCATCGCAGGAGATGATCGTTCTGCTGGAAGCTGCCCGGTTTTATAAAAAGACGGGCAATCCCAGGCTGGCTTCCGATCTTTATGATTCCTACGTCCACCTGAATGATTCGCTGGCAGCATTGAACGGCCTGGCTAAAATACAGCAGATCCAGGCGGTATATGATGTCATCAACAAGGAAAAGGATAATAAGATCCTCCAGCAGAAAATCAACCTGCAGCAGCTTGCCATTCAGCGGCAACGGATCGCTATCCTGGCCGTGATACTTATTTTTCTGCTTCTTGCCTTCCTTCTTTTCAACCTGCAACGCAACCGGAAACTTGAACGAAAAAGGAACAGGCTGATCGCCTGCCAGGCGGAGACACTTCATCAGAATGAAAAAGAGATTCTGCTTCAAAAAGAGGATACCCTGAAACGGGAGCTGGATTACAAGAACCGTCAGTTGACATCGCATACCTTAAACCTGGCCCGGAACAATGAGTGTATCGCGAAGATCTCTTCGGAACTTAAACAACTGCTTCTGGAACTCAGTCCAAGGGACAAAGAGAGATCAGAACGGATCAAAAAAATGCTGTCAGATCTGCAGCAGCATTCAGCAGGATACGACTGGGAAGAATTCAGACTTTATTTCCAGGAGGTCCACCAGTCGTTCGAGAAGAACCTTACCGAGGCATTCCCTGATCTTTCTCCGAACGACAAGAAGATCTGTGCCCTGCTCCGTCTCGGCCTGACCACCAAAGACATTTCCTCCATCACCTTCCGGGAACTCCGCAGCGTGGAATCAGCCCGGAATCGTCTCCGGAAAAAACTCGGGCTTTCCACTGAGGTCAACATCCAGAATTTCATTTCTCAGTTTTAGTCGCTGTATATCAATTTTTTAACATTTCATGCCGTAGTAATTTTACATGCTTAGGCCTGCATGCAGTAGTTTAAATGGGGTAAGATTGAACAATATCTGACAACATGGTGATACCTTTGTATCGTAATTTCCTTACAGGATAAACTTTTTAGTTTCAATCAAACCGTAAAAAAATGAAAAAGATCAGTTTGTACGGATTTCTGGCTTTCGTGATGATCTCATTGATGCCGGTCTCCGTCCTTCATGCACAGTGGAATCCCAACACATCCGAGAACATCGAGATATCAGGTCTTACGATTGCTGATATGCAATCGGTGGCCACATCGGATGCAAAGACCTGGGTTGCCTTTTATCAACAGAACGGATCCAATTATGACATGAGGGCTCAGTTGTTTGACGCCGATGGCTACAAGCTGCTGGGCGACGACGGGGTTCTCGTCAGCGACAAGCCTTCAGGATCTGCTATCTACGTTTTCAATGTTTGCGTGGATGAGTCCAACAACTTGATCATCGCATGCCAGGATGAGCGTTTGGGGCCTGACATTGCAGTCGTTTATAAAATTTCGCAGTCGGGAACGCATCTCTGGGCCCCTGACGGTATTATCCTCGGACCAGGTCTGGCGCCCTATCCGGCCCTGCTGACGAACAGTGAAGTCGTGGTTGCCTGGATCTCATCCACCAGCAATACACTGCAGATCCAGAAGATCACCACCGGTGGTACACTGGCGTGGACAACCCCGGTGACCGTGAATGTGGGGAGCTCCAAAACGACCCGCGGACAACTGATCGCCAACCTTGATGGGAAATTTTCCATGGTCTATCAAAAACAGGGATACGGTGTTGCAACGACCCTTTATGCCCAGCATTTTGATAATTCCGGTACGGCCCTGTACCCGCCATTGCAGATCTGCAGCCAGACAACCAGTGCCGCCCGCTATTATTCCATTGCAGCAGAGGGAGATACCACCTATTTTGGGTACTATGCTTCGGCGGGTTCCCGTTTCAATTCCTTCTTACAGAGGATCAACCCCAGCGGGGCCATCCCCTGGGGAATGAACGGTTCCAACTTCAACACGGCAACCGGAAACTATGATAATTACCAGGGTTGGACCAATATCAATCTGACACCGGGTTCACCGTATGTATGGTCGGTATGCACCTTCAGCGACGTTAACCAGAACTCGTACGGCATCTATATTCAGAAATTCCTGAAAAGCAGCGGTGCAAGGCAGTTCACTGATTATGGCAAGGTGGTCTATGCTATCGGATCCGGCAGTGACCAACAGCAAGGCACACTTTCCCTTGTGGACGATACACCGATGTTCATGTTCTATGATGTTGCTTATAAGATCTATGCAACCCGCCTGGACGCCGATGGGAATTTTGCATGGCCGGGAGACCAGGTTGAGCTGAGTTCGACAACTGCTTCTGTGGGGTCACCCAAGGGGAGGTTTGGCTTCACCCCCGATGGGCCCAACCGTTGTGCCGGCATATGGATTGAAAACCGGGGGGACGGTTATCTCGGTTATGCCCAGGGAGTATCCATTGGAGGACTCATCGCTGTCGCAGTGGAAACCCAGGGGGGTGTTCCTGCTGAGATCACCACTCTGGGAGGTACTCTACAGATGGTCTCGACAGTCTATCCTGAGGGTTCAAACCAGAATGTGACCTGGAGCATTGTACCAGGAACCGGACAGGCAAACATCAGCACTACGGGATTGGTGACTGCCGTTGCAAACGGGACCGTCTGGGCAAAAGCCGTGGCAGTGCAGGATGTATCCGTGATGGATTCGATGATGATCACCATAACGAACCAGATCCCCACCGGAATTGGGGAAGATCCCCAACAACCTGATGACATCCGTCTGTATCCGGTCCCCTGTAACGGTAAGTTTACGATTGAATCTACCGGGAATAACCTTCAGGTTTCGGTGGTCCGTATTTATAGTTTGGCCGGAGAGAACATCTACCATTCAGGAGAGATGGTTACGAATGGTACGGGAAAGAAGGAGATCGATATCCGGCCGGTTCGCAATGGCGTTTATTTTGTCGACATAATGACCGGAAACTCCAGGATCACAAAGAAGATTGTCGTACAAAACTGATCCTTTGTTTTTCTTTATTCTTTCTTCAAGATCCGTGAATTCTAATGATCCCTGATCAACTTTTCGGTCTTGACTTTCGTTTTTAAAGGTGTACCTTTGTTTTAAGGCATCATAGTTCGTGGTTCATTTGTTTCACCCGGATAATACAGTGTTATGCTTGTCAGTAGGATCATTGTATTTGTATTGTTATTCAGTACATTCTTCTTATTCCCCTCCCTCCCGGCGCAGAACCCCCGGCGTATCGATTCGATGGAGAAAGAGCTGAAGACGGCAAAGGATGACACTAACAAAGCATCGACCCTTTACCGCCTTGGATATAACCTCCGGTATGATACAAGAAACGATAAAGCGCTCCGGTATCAGAAGGAAGGTTTGGCACTTTCAAAGAAACTGGATTTTGTGAGGGGGGTTTCAGTTTCATACAGAAATCTGGGCTTCATTTATCTGAACAGGGGGGATATTCCGCTTGCGCTGAATTATTTCGATTCATGCGTGACTTACAGCCGGAGGAGAGGCTACCGCACAGGGGAGGCAATGGGCTACCTTGGTATGGGCTGGGCGATGACCGATATCGGAAGATCGGCCGAAGGGATCTCAAATTACCGCAAAGCGCTGGCAATATACGAGGAGATATCTGACAAGGAGGGCATCGAAAATATTTACATCATCATGGGGAATAATTATTTTGTTACCGGTAATTATCCCGAAGCCCTCCGAGCATACCTTTCCACCCTCCGATCTGCTGAAAAAAGGGGAAATAAGAACGGCATTGACGATGCTTATTTTGGTCTTGCCCTTGTCTATACCAGTCAGAGGAATTTTTCGGAGGCCCTGAATTATTACTTGAAGCTGCTCCCTTTTTATGAAAGCCAGGGCGATACACTGAATATCGCTTATATCTATAACAACATGGGGGTGATCTATGAAGACATGAAAGACTATCCCCAGGCCCTGCATTTTTTCAGCGAGTCGTACAAAATGAAAGATGCGATGGGTGATTATGCCGGAACAGAGGAGGCGTTGGCCAATGCCGGGGAGGTATACATGTTGCAAGGCGATTTCGGGGAGGCGATCAGATATCTGGAAGCTGCCATTAAGATAAATCAGCAAAGCAAGTCGGTCATCACACGCGGGAGGTTGTATATTGCTTTCGGGAATGCTTTGCTAAAAAAAGCAATCCATGAAAAAGCAGATGCTGTGAGCCAGAAGTACCTGAAAGCTGCCGGATATCTCAGGAAGGGTATTCAGGTTGCCTCAGAAGTCAAAGATATAGAATCCCAGAAGAACGGTTATCTGTACCTTGCGGTGTACGACAGTGTCCTTGGTGATTACAGGTCGGCCCTGCAGCATCACAAGCTTTTTGTGATGTATAAGGACAGCCTGCTCAGCGAGGAAAGCCAGAACCGGCTCAGCCAGATCAAAATGGACTATGAAACGGAAAAACGCGACCGGGAGATCACGCTGCTGGCTCAGGAGAAGAAGCTAAAAGAGGAACAAGTGGCCCTGCTCAGGGACCGGAACAAGGTCAATTTCACCATCATGCTTGCTTCCGTGGCCGGCTTTGTCCTGCTGCTGGTGGTGATCATTTTCATTGTAAGGAGTAGGAGAAAGCTGAAAAAGGCCTATGATCTTGTAAACCGGCAGAAGGAACGGATAGCCGAAGTCCTTGGCAAGCTTGAAGCCACTAATGTCAAGCTCGAGGAAACCAACCAGGAGCTCGAAGCCTTTTCCTACTCCGTTTCCCATGACCTGCGTGCCCCCGTCCGCCGGATAGAGGGACTCAGCGATATGCTCAGAGAAGATTATGAAAAAGTGCTCGACGATGCCGGGAAGGATCTCCTCAGCCGCATCACCGGTTCTTCCGTCCTGATGAACCAGCTGATCGAGGATATGCTGAAGCTGTCAAGGATCACGCGGTATACGGTCTCAAAGACGACATGCAGCCTGAGTGAAATGGCGGCGAAGATCTGCGGGGACCTGAAACTTGCCTATCCCGGGCATGAGGTGACCTGCCGGATCGAAGATGGGATCATCGTGGAAGCCGATCCCAACCTGCTGCAGATCGCCCTCCAGAACCTTCTTGACAATGCCTGGAAATACAGCAGTAAAGCTGAAAGCCCCGAGGTGACGGTTGGCAGGGAAATGAAGGACGGAAAGAAGGTGATCTTCATCCGCGACAACGGAGTGGGATTTGACATGAGCCAGGCTGGGAAGCTGTTCACTCCCTTCCAGCGCCTGCACAGCGACGACCAGTTCAAAGGCACTGGCATCGGCCTTGCCACGGTGAAAAGGATCATCGTAAAGCACGGCGGAACGATCAGTGCTCACAGCGAACCGGGGAAGGGAACGATATTCTATTTTACTCTGGAATAACGATGATCCGCCTCAGGGAATGAAGAAATCGACGACGGCGCCATTCGGTTTGCCGTTATAAATGTCGATCTTCCCACCGTGACCTTCAATAATGAATTTGACCATATAAAGGCTCATGCCGGGATTGCTGTCAACATAGGAAACCCCGGTAACGAATGGTTCAAACTTGCGGAGTAGGACTTCCTGGGGGAAACCCGGTCCGTCATCCGATATCACAAAGTGAGTCCCTTCAATCTCCCTGGTAACTGCGACCGTGACCGTGCCACTGATCGGGCAGAAGCGCATGGAGTTTTCAAAGATCTTGGTCAGTGCGGTAATAAAAAGAACTTTGTTAACCATAATGGCCCCAGTCCCCTGGGAGATGTTAATTACCAGGCTGCGTTTATGTTGTTCAAACCCGATGATCTTATTTATTTCATCCATAATCTCCGTAACCATACAAGGTTTTTTGGGAGGCTGGTTGTTCAGGGCTTGCAATTCGGCTATCTGGAGGGCAGTAAAGGCAAAGCTTTCGAGCCGGCGGATCGATATATCGAACATCTCGAAAAATTCCTTTTGTTCCGCAGTATTGGCCATCTCTTTCAGGAGAAAAGAGGCTCCGAGGATTCCGTTCAGCGGGGTCCTGATCTCGTGGCTGATGATCTTGAGGAATTCATTTTTCGTTTTATCAAGGGATTCAAGTTTGCTAAAAGCCTGTTCAAGTTCCTGGTTTTTTTCATGCAGTTCCAGGGTTTTCAGGGCTACTTCAGCCTCAAGCCATTTGTTGATGTCTTTGAGTTTGGCTTCTAGTTCATTGTATGAAGGCTTGATTTCCATGGTTATATTTTATACAGATCCAGATGTATTCCTGTCAACGGATATTACGGGATACAAATTTCCTGAATATATGTCATAAATACAACATAAAAAAAGCCACCCGGCGGGGGCAGCTTTCAGAAAAAACGGAAAATATATGGAAAGGGAAATGTTACTCGAAATCAGCAACTATTGGGGTAACAGGAGCAAGATTAGCATTCACCAGAATTTCAGCATTTACATCTTCAAAGTCTGCTTCGACAGGGGTAACAGGTACCAGCATAATAGAATTCACTTCAAGAGTCATTCCTTCTTCAAACGTTGCTTCATGGGGCGTTACAGGTGCCAGATTTGAAAAATCCACTGTGGGGACCATTTCTTCAAAAGTTGCTTCCACGGGGGTCATCGGGATTAGATTTTTTACGATGGTTGATTCGGTGGTAGACGGAGTTGGAACCGTGGAACAGGTGTTTTCTGCAAAAAGAACATTGATCGAAAGGGTGAGTGCTGCTGTCAGGATTATGGTTGCTGCTTTCATTTTTTTGTTTGTTGATGAAGCAAAATTATATCAGATTCGTCGTGAGGTACAGCAATTCTCGATGGAAAGGATGATACTCCCCGATGAAAACCGGGGAATCCCCGGCGAAAACAGGTAAGGGCTTAACGATAGCGTTAGAAAGGACGAGGTAATATAAGCTGGATTACCACTTATTTCATTGTTTCCTTTATAACCTTAAGTATATCATCTGTTGCCGGTCGGTCTTCAGTCTTCTGGCTGATATATTTCCAGCGAAGGATGCCTTCTTTATCGATCAGATAGATGGCTGATATGTTTTGTTCCGACGGAACGCCATCCCAGAAATCGGTAAACAGCTTCAGACGTTTCGAAAGGGACCGTTTTTCATCGGACAAAACAGGGAAGGTTTTTGAAGACACCCCAGCTGATAAATCAAAGGTAAGCGGGTAGTGTGATTTAATCCAATCGGAATATTCCTTTTGTAAACCGGTAACGGGTCCGCCGGCGGGATTTCTATAGCCATCCAGGGTCTTCATGATATCCGGGAATTTGGCAAACCAGTCGGCAATGCGGTCATTGCCGTATGGCATGACAAACACTACTTCGAGATTATATTTTTTACGGAACTGCTCCTTTTTCTCCAGCTCAGCCAGTTCAAGGTATTGATAAGGACAATACAGGCACCAGGTGTTCCCAAGCCAGCCCCTGGGAAACATAAGCAGAATGTTTTTCCCCCGGTGTTCCGAAAGGGTGAATTCTCCTCCCCCGAATACCGGAAGGGAGAATTGCGGCATTGGTTCTCCTGTTATGGCTGGAAGGAGATCTGCCAGGGTTATATCATTCCTTGTCGAGGCCAGGATGTTGAACAGCTTCCAATGATCCGAATCCTTGTAAAGTTGTATGTATTCCACATTGCGGGCTGTCAATATTTTCACCATGGCAAGTCCATCCATCACATCCAGGATTTCGATGGTATTATCGCGTTGCGTTTCGGCTTGCCTTCCCATCCCTGCAAAGGCATTTTTTGCGATGGACTCAAAGCGTTGTCGCTGAATTGCAGATCTTCCTTCTCTCCCGATAGGGACAAGAGTTACCCGGTTAAGATCCGGGGCAACATATTCCTTTATCCGTTCCACATCACCACTCTGGATCCCCTGGTAGTAACCTGATACGGTAAGCTCAATACTCTTTTTTTCCTGGTCAGTCTGAAAATTCTTCAGCCATTTAGCATTCTGAGGCGAGTTCCACAGGACATTGATGATCTTCCATTCCCCATTGAGCTTGACCAACTGGAGAAAATCATTGAAATTCGTTGAAGTGAGCTTAACCATGGCAATATCCGGTGTAACAGAAAGGATGCTCACCTGAGTATGACGTGCAGTATCGGGCACGAAACCGAGCTTTGCCGAGGTCATTTCGATCAAACCGCTATAGGTTGAATAGGTCAGTGCGACCTGGCCCGTTTTGAATATATAGCGGGGAAAAGCTTTATTCAGGTCAGGATGGATGGCCCGGGTCACCCTCCCCACATCCCCCGAATAAAATCCATCGCCATAATCCAATGCGGTATTTCTGATTGAGTCTTCCGTTGCTGAAGATATCTGGATCCCGGGGGAAATATTCCCGGTCTTCTGGGCAAACACTGTCACGGATGACATTACCATACATGTTACCATAAGTTTCTTTTTCATAGGAGAAAAATTTAGGGCAAATTATTTTCATTAATGGGAACATGGAAATGAAATCGATATACCGGCAGCGGTTCTCGATCAATAGGCAGGAATATCCGGCACCTCCTGATTTGCCTTTATTGATGGAGTTTATGATACGGGATGGGTTACATCTTAACCTGCCCGGGAAGGGTTTCTCCGGGTTCTGCTATGGGGCGGGAATAAATATTTATTTTTGCAGGTGATGGTAAAAATAAAGATACGAAGATCCATTGCCCTTCCTGTGGCGGTGTTTTTGATGGCCTCTTTTTTTGGGTCAGTAGCACAGGAACCGAAATCCGTTCGAATTGGAATCCTTACCGACTGCCAGTATGGTAATTTCCCGGATAACGGAGTCCGTTTTTACCGGCTTTCCCTGTCAAAACTCGACATCTGCAAAGATACCTTCAACTCCCTTCCGCTGGATGCTGTTTTTCATCTGGGTGATATGATCGATCATGATTACAACAGTTACGACAGTGTCCTTCCCGGGTTTGAACATTTCAAGGCCCCCCTGTCACTGATTGCGGGAAATCATGAATATATGATCGCAAAACAATTCAAGCCCCGGTTGCTGGACCATCTGGGTATTAAAGAAGCGTATTACAGGGTAGACCTTGGAAACTGGTCGTTGATTATCCTGAATGGCGATGACCTCAGCTTTCTCGCCCCTCAAACCAGGGTGCAGAAAAAGGAAAGGAATGAACTCATCCTTGATCTTTATGCTTCTCTTCGTTTTAACGGTATGCTCTGGAATGGCGGGATAGGGAAGAAACAGATGAAATGGCTTGCAGACCAGTTGAAGGAAGAACAGAGTCTGCATCGCAAGGTTATTATCTTATGTCATTTTCCGTTGTTCTCGAGAGAGGACCATAATCTTTTCAATAATGTGGAACTTTTCACCGTGCTGGTCAACTATCCCTGTGTCAAAGCTTATTTCTGCGGTCATTTTCACGATGGCAATTACCAGGAAAGGCAGGGAATCCATCTGGTGAATTTCAAAGGGATGGTAAATACACGCGAAAATGCATTTTCGGTAATCACGCTCACCAACGACAGCATCCTGGTAAAGGGTTATGGCCGTGAATCCGACCGTCATCTTGGAATCAGGTAGGGATCAGCTCCGGGAAAGCTGGAATCCGTTCTGTGAAAGTTCCCACTCAACAAACCTTGCTCCTGGATTGGGCGAATGCTTCTGCAATGCAGACCTTATCAAACCTGCCGCATGCACATCCTTGGCCAAGATCATCAGATAGCCTCCTCCTCCGGCACCCAGAAGTTTGCAGGATACCATATAATCTCCAATGGTTTTCAGGATGGCTGAGATGACCGGGGTGTTGGTGCCTTTATCGAGTCGCTGGTTTAGTTCCCATGAATAGTCGATTGCCCTGGTCAGTTCTTCCCAGTTGTGGTTCTGGATGGCTTCGTAAGTATGGACTGCATGTTGTTTGATGTCGGAAAGCACCGACAAATGCGAGCCTGAGTTCAGGAACATGCCTCTTACAATATCCCGGAGTATGCTTTTTGCAATGCGGTTGATCCCGGTATAATATAACAAGATCATTCCTTTTGTGGCAGGATTTGTGAAAAGGTGGTCAGGTGCCCATCTTACAGAAGGCTTCTGGATAAATCCCGGTACGCTTTCGACGAGTTTCACTCCTTCGAAGATCCCTCCGAACTGGTCCTGCCAGCCTCCTCCTGTTGTCAGCATCTGCTCAAGGATGAGGGTTCGGAAAGCCAGCGCATGACGGTCCCACCTCAGCTTGCAGAATTCCGATAATGCCCCCAGCAGGGTAGCTGCCAGGATGGAACTGGTCCCTAATCCGCTCCCTTTCGGGACAGCAACCATCAGGGAAATATCGAATCCCCCGCCGAAAGAATCTAACTGGTCTTTCAGACTTTTAAAGCGATACGAGGAAAAGCCGGGATGAAATCCGGTGAGCATCAATGCCGCCCTGGGAATGGCAAAAGCCGACCCCACATGGGCAAGTAAATCCAACTCGTTATAGCTCTGAATGATTTCACTAACCCCCAGGTCAATGGAACGGATTACGATCTCACGTTTTTCCGTAGGACGGATGAACACCTGGAGAGGAGGCTGACCGTTGAGTTCCACGGCCATATTCACTACCTTTCCGCCAAAAAGTATACAATAGGGAGGGGTATCGGTCCAGCCTCCTGCAAGATCAAGCCGTACGGGACTCCGACCCCAGAGGATCTGGTATGGTTGCAGTGTCAGTTCAGGAGAAAGTTTCTGATCTTTCAGCTCCTGTATCATGCTTTGGTGGAGCAGGGAGAAAGAAAGCTCTTCAAAGTAACGGTCTGCTGGTTCTCCGGTGACCGTTGAATCCTGCCGTCCGGCTTTGACATGTGCTTGTTTTCCTGAAATTTTTTTCTGCTTTTCCATGTATATGGCGCGGAACATGCTGTCGTGTACCCGTATCATCATGGGTGTATCTGCCGGTATTTCATCCGGCAGGGGCAGGTTAAACTGATGAAATTCATCTACCAGTTGTTTCAGATCCAATTGATAGAATATACTATGCCGGTAATTTTTTGCCAGCGCAATTAATGAAGCCTTCAGATTTTCATCGGTTTGCCTGAAGACCCGTTCATGGTTGACCAGTTTGATCAGATCTGCACAGGATAAGCGCTGGTTAACAAGCCATATTTTTTTGAATTTTGCGGCCGTGGCATTTCGTGATGGAATTGATTCTCCTGTCATCCATTGTACGAAGTCTTCATCCAGGTCTTTCTTATCAAGAACGGGAAACAATTCAGCCTGGTAGATGTCTTTGGAAATGATTTCTTTGATCTCCTGATTGGATATTCCTCTCTGACTGAACCATTCCATGGCTGGTTTGTTCATCCAGGTTGCCGACGGCTCGAAGAGTTTTCCTTTGAAATCATCCTCATATCCGTATGACCGGATGCACCAGCGGTTAGTGCCAATTGGGGTCAGATCAAGGCATATCCCGGCAGGAAGTTCAATGTTCCATGTGTTTCCGGGGATCCCGGTGAGAATATGACGTTCAGCAAGTTTCCAGGTTTCCGGGATACATGAATTGTCTATCCATAGGTTCCGGTGCCGGGGTGTAAGGGTTATCCGTGTTATCGAATTCTGAACAAAGATATCCGGGCTGGGCTTGATTTTCTTGTGCCAGATCTCCCTTTGATCAATCACCCGGTTATGCATTGCGCTGGTCGACTTTATCAGATCAGAATTGCTGCCGAAATGATAAAATTCGCCGGTGGGGAGCGGTAATATCCGCGATTCTAATCTCCGGATGCCTGAGGGTGACCGGGGATCTTTGGCAACAGAAATTTTACTGACATCCGGTGTTCTTCCAAGTGTTTCGCCAAAGCCGGAATAAAGGTCGTATGGTTTGGGGATTCCTACAATGAATGAGCTTTTTTTCTTGTTCCATCCTGTATTTCTCAGAAGTATTTCCACCGCGTTGTCAGAAAGGATCCATATTCCCGCGTCGAGAAGGAAGAGGTAATCGCTGGTGAGGCTTTGGATGGTGTCGATGGAAGGTTTCTGGAGCATGAATTCCAGATTGGTGGGATCATGTCTGGGACAAACGAAGATACCATGGCTCGAAACCACTCCAGGCTGGGCCCAAATACCGATGCAAACCACATCCGATTCCGGGATTTCCGGTATCAGGGTGTCGCAATAAACCAACGCATCCCCGCTGGCAATCAGGGTATTCATACTTCTGGGAGCTTTATTCAGGATTTTCTCCAGCAGAGGTTTCTGGACATTGAAAAGGGTCTGACGTATGTGCTGTCCCCTCCCCCACTTAAATACCGGGAACGGAATAAAGCTTTTTCCGACCGGGGCATAAGCAGGCAGCCGGCGGCTTTGCCCGTCGGAGTGGATGATGATACGTTTATCCGATCGAAGCCATTCTGAAAAGGATAGTGAACAAGATTTTTTTTCACTCTTTCGTCTTTTCGTTTTTTCACTATTTACATAGTGTTCCCAGAGCGCGTTCACGGTTCCTCCTCCCGATCCCAGTTTATTCTCGTCAGGATCAGAGAAGACAGCGGTGATGCCGGGATAATCTTTCCTGTGTTTCCGGATATAGCTGGCAAAATGGCTCGGCAGGGTGAGAAGGATCTCCATAAAACCGGGGTTTCATGAAGTCAAAAGTAATTTTTTTTTAATTTGGTTCGAAAATACATGATATGAGTAATAAACAGCGATTTTGTCTCACACTTGACCTGCAGGATGATACGGTCAAAATCGAGGAATACAAAAAATGCCATCACCGTGAACACATCTGGCCGGAAATCCCGGCGGGAATAAGATCTGTAGGTATTGAAAACATGGAGATCTATCTTCTTGGCACCCGTCTTTTCATGATCATCGAAGCCGGTTCCCGGTTCAATTTCGAACGGGATATGGAAAGGTTGTCTTCCCTCCCGCGCCAGAAAGAATGGGAAGAATTCGTCGCTCGCTTTCAGAGGTCATCCCCTGGCGCTAAATCCAAAGAGAAGTGGAAACCAATGGAGAAAATTTTTGAACTGTCCGGAAAATAAGGATGGCCGTGAAGATTTCTAATCACCATTTCTTACTTTATAACCAATTAATCCGAAGTATAATACGACCATAAAGCATACCAGTGGTATGCCAAATCCTATCCGCATGGAAGAGTGGTCAGCAATGGTTCCCATAAGCATGGGGCTTACAGCGCCGCCCACGATAGCCATGACAATGAATGAGGAGGCTTTTTTGGTCATTGGACCCAGGCCCTTCAATCCGAGCACGAAGATGGTCGGGAACATGATTGACATAAAGAAATAAGTAAAAAACAACGCCGTTACAGAAATCCATCCCAATCCCGCTATGACCAGCAGCATCAAGGCGACACAGATCCCGGCATAGGCCGAGAGAAGACGGTGAGGCACGAAGGAACGCATGAAGAAGCTGCCCGAAAGTCTTCCTGCCCAGAACATTCCCATCCCTCCGAAGGAAAGAACTAGAGCCGCGTCCCTGTTTGAAATGGGGATGGATTCCGTCACATAGTTGATGAAGAAGCTGTTGATCCCCGTCTGGGCCGCGACATAAAAGAACTGGGCTACGACTGCAAGGATAAAATGCCGGTATTTAAACAGTTCCCTGAACGTTGTGCGCACGGGGCCACCTTGGGCTTCTTCTCTGATTTCAGGGAGTGGAGTGCGGAGGAATAAGAATGCTACGATGAGCACTACAAATCCAACTCCAAGATAAGGCCACCAAAGAGTCTCAAACTGATTCCCTTCCGCAGACTGCATACCGAAGATGATCAATCCTCCTGCCAGGGGACCAAAGATCCAGCCCAGACCGTTGAACGACTGGGATAGATTGAGTCTCCGTTCGGCAGTTTCGCGGGGGCCGAGCACAGAAACATAAGGATTGGCAGCTGTTTCCAGGAAAGCAAGTCCGAATGCAATGATCAGCAGGGCGGTCAGAAAAGGCCAAAACGATTGGATCCCGGAGGCCGGATAAAACAGGAACGCGCCGAAAGCATATAGCACCAGTCCCATGATGATCCCTTTTTTATATCCAAACCGGTTCATGAAATATCCCGCAGGAAGCGCGGCCAGAAAATAACCGCCATATACAGATAACTGAACCAGTCCCGATTCGGCCTTCGAAACATGCAGAATCTCCTGGAAATGCTTGTTCAGCACATCCAGTAATCCATGTGCAAATCCCCAAAGGAAAAAAAGACTGGTAACGAGGATAAAAGGTATCAGAAAGTTCCGGCCATCGGCCGTTTTCAAAAGTCCGGATGATTTCTTCATGGCTTAAATTGATGAACGGGACCCGGGGGATCACACGGTCCAAATATAATCAGATATGGGAAAGGAAACGCTTTTTTTGTACGCTAGGATCCCGTTCTTTTATAAGCCATCACCGCATTCCTCAGCAGGATGGCCAGGACCACGGTCATCAGCCCGCCCGGTATCGGCAGGATGTTCGAAGCGATCCCCTTCACCAGGTCAACATTCACCCCGCCCCTGATCACAGGCACCAGTTTTGACGGATCATTTTTTGAGGGTATCTCTTTGACCAGGTTCGAATAAATGTCGATGATCGTGACTCCGGGTTTCAGCCACTCGGGATCCACCCACCCTGTGAATTTTGACACCACCACGAGGAAATCGGCCATTCTGCAGTGTTCCACAAGTTTTTCCGATTCCCTGTTGATGATGGTCAGGGGTGAATCCTTTGGGACGACCCTGGCGGCGGCCGTGCGGACGATCATGTGGGTGAGAGGGTTGGAGAAAAACTCATCATCAAGGATGAACAGCCATTCATCCCCGTTTTTTATTCTAACGCCTTCCTCGCTAAAAATTTCCATTAACGCTTCCGGCAGACACATCGGATACTGGTTTGACCGGATTGCCGGCACCATGGTCCCGAGCATGTTCAGCGGGTGAAATCCCTCCACCTCCTTTTCCGGCCGGATTCTGTTCTCGACCAGGATCGGATTCAGGTGGCCCGGAACAGGCTGAAGTATGACAATGGCATGGACCCTGGGATCATTATTGTATAGGTCGATAAGGGCAGCGAGTTCATCGAACGGAACATCTGCCGGCCTGAGGTCGTGATAAACACGGAAGCCTGCATCCATAGCTGCTTTGATATGCAGGGGGATCGAGTATCTGGCCAGGGGAACCCCCTCAAACCCGATAAAGGCAATGCCCGGAGCTTCTGTCCCGGTTTTAACCAGATCCGAAACGTCCTGTTTCACCTGGCTGTAGATCCTTTCCTGGATCACAGCCCCCTGTAATACCTTTGTTTCCATAATATCCTTTTTAATGAATGATCCCCTTTATTGCGTTTTTTTCAATGTATCTGGCACGGTGTCTTTTTTCCTGTTGAAATTCTTAAGGCCTGGAAATGCCTGGGGCGCTTCATGGTGTTCCTTTTTGACCGTTTTATACCCGAACCTGTATTGTAACCCGACCGAAACACAGGTGTTGTCATAGGTGCCTGCAATTTTCAATCCCAGGTTATTGGAAAGATAGGCACTGACAAGAAATTTCTCATCGATCAGATAACCCCCGTGAAGGTAGAACCCGATGGTTGAAATCCCGGTCTCAAACATTGGTCCGTTTACTTTACCAAACCCCGTGCCGACCCCTGCCTGGAACAATACCGGGGCAGCCGTTGCCGGGTTCACCTCGGCCAGATGCAGGTTAAGGAAAAAGATATCAGCAGGACCGACGCGGATGCCGATCTGCGGAAAAAAATAGATTTCCTCGAAGTTCCCGGAATATTCGCCCACCTTGTTCTTATGGTGCGATTGTAAACCGAAGACCCTTATATAGTTATTCCCTTCGTTAAAATTATTCGGCAACCCCGTCATCTGGAAAGCACCGAGCCAAATCCCCGCTCTAAATCCGAAATATTGCCAGTCAAATCTTCCCCCGAGATTGACCGCACCGGTAAAACGTTGGGAACTGTAATTGCAGTTGATCCCGGTTTCATTTTCCACACCGAGGAATCCGTTGACATATAAAGCGGTCCGGTTATATTTTGATTTTACATGGTTATCCGCGTAGTGGAACCCTGCGAGCAAGATATTATGCCGGTGATTTTCACCCCAGCCGAAGTTATAGTTCATCGCCCCGCACTGATCATAACCCCTTACCGCTTTCTGCACCGTATTGGAAAAGCCGTTCCACATGCCGGTGAAACCGATTTCCGTGTACTTTACCTTTTCTTCTTTATTGACAGGCACATAGACCTGGCTTATGAAAACAAATCCTGAAACCGATATTGCAACCAGCAGGAACCGGTACTGCGGGACAGTGGTCCGCTGATAGATTTTCCAACCGGTCATCAAAACTCCTGGAAAGAGCAGCAGGCTGATCAGGAGTTTGTCGATCAGTTCGATCCGGTTCTTCAATACCACGAAAAGAACGCCCAGGAGGACGGCGAATGAAGCGATCCTGAGCAACCCGCTTGTTTCAGCGGCTTCTTCCTTTTCCTTAACATCCCTGACGTTCCTTTCCATGTACCAGAAAACCATCACAAACATCAGGACGGATGCCAGCAGGATCCACTGGATCAGCCGCAATCCCAGAATGGTCTTCCCGGCGATATAGACCCCTGCCGGATCCCTGAAGAACTCGCAGCCGAACCACATCAGCCCGTAAAGGATCATTGAAAACCTGAAGAGGTTACCGGGCGCCCTGAACCGCTTTCTTACCTTCCAGACGATGAACATGATGGCCAGACAGAGGATCACTTCGTACAGCTGTACCGGGTGGACCGGCAGCGAGAGCCGGATCTCCGGTAATGCCACCAGATCTGCCGGATGTGCACAGAAAGCCTGTGATCCGGAGGGATAACAGACTGACCATGGAAGTTCTGCAGGACGCCCGAAACAGCAGCCTGTAAAAAAGCATCCGATCCTGTGAACGGCCATGCCGAGCGGCAGGGCAATGGCAAAATCATCGAGGACGCCTTTTCTTAACCGTAACCAGCGGGCCGCAATGAGAACACCCAGAAGCAGGCCCGCCACACCACCGACCAGGTTTTTTTCATGATGTTCCGCCAGTCCCTTCCCCTGAAACAAACTTAACAGTTCCTGTGGCGGCACCGTTGAATAATAGAGGCCAAGGATAAAAAAAAGGGTTCCTGAGGCTGCCGTAAGCCATGTTTTGGTCAGGGGATTCCCGCTGGCCCGGTTCTTTATGATAAAAAGGGCAAGGGCTATCATGAAGGCCAGGTTGTAAGTGATGAAAAAGATCAGCCTGCCATATTCCGTGTTTATGATAAAGTGTGACATGGTTTTGTGTTTTGACTGAATGAAAAAAAAGAATTGCCGGAGCAAATGTAAATGGCCCGGGCGCCGGGACAAAACGGATTCCTGAGGAAATGTTCTGAGAAATTGTGATTATTGTCCTGATCGGGAGTTTTAAGGGCGATATTTTGCAAAATTTACAACATACTGCCGGTGGTTGGTGTTGGTTTGGCAGAAAATGCAAAAAAAAAGCCGGCGGTTAAATAAAATTATGGAAAATTGCAAAAATTCTGAAATTCCTTAACTCGGCATCATGAATAATTCAACGTCCCTGCAGTCGAATCTGTTTCATTTCATCAAAGAACAGATGCTGTAACACGTTTCCGCCGTGCATGACATTTCAGAACTCCTAGGGATAAGTTACGACAGTGCATACCGCCGGATGCTCTGATCGAGCGCCTGAAAGGTTTAAAAATCCGGACCGGACAGGAATAATAACCATTTTGTATTTTTGCTGAAAAACTATGCTGTTCCTTGGCAATAACGAGGGCAGGGTCTGGAGTGACCTTGCAGGCCGTGCGGTGAATTCCGGCGGCGATGTTTTTTCAGTGGAAGGGATGATCCGACCGGGTCTTGTACCGGCTTTTCATTATTATACAGGAACTCTCCTTCTGTCAAAAAAAATGAACAAGCCCGGACTTGATTGGATCACCGCAGGGATCCCCGGCGAGCCGGAGGGTTTGTTCTCCAACTCTTTCCTGGCCAGTTACCTTGGCCGCAACAACGGTTGTCTTAGCATCCCGGAGGTCATCTTTGCTGATCCCGCCCCTTACGTCCATTTCGCTTCGACCCCCGTTCTGGTCAACTCCAGGACCAACTTCAGGGCACATTGTGTCCATTCGCTTCCCCGTTTCATAAAGCCGTTGAAGATCATGGACATCGGCTGCGGTCACGGCATGGTGCTGGCCGACCTGCTGGATGACCTGCGAAAATCGGGAATCATTGATGCTATCGGGGAGATCCTCCTCATTGATCCCTCCGAAGGGATGCTGCTACTGGCAAAGGAGAACATATCCCGGCGGTTCCCTGAAGCGGCCGTAACAGTGTCGCAGGCCAGGATCGAAGCTCTGACCGACCGGATCGGGGGGTATTATGACATTGCCCTTTCTTCGCTGGCATTCCATCACATGCCCTTTGAGACAAAGCTGTATCACCTGAAAAAACTGAAGGATCACATCGGTTTCTTCATCCTCTTTGAACTTGATGCCAACAACGACACCCCAGATCTCCATTCACCGGCCCTGGCCCTTTCCCTTTACCAGGCTTACGGGGCCATGATGGATCTCATTTTCGCTCACGATGCCCCCATCAATCTGGCCATTGCGAGCATCGACCGTTTCCTCATGTCGGAGGCCGTCTCCTTTTTTACCGAACCGAGGGGAAGGCGGACCGATTATCATATGCTCCGTCCTCAGTGGCAAGAGGTTTTCGGTGAAGGGCTCGGAAGGGATTTCTGCTGCCTTGCCGATTCCATCTGCTATGGATATGAAAACCTGGTCCTCTTCACCATGATCTACGGAAAAGAAGGCTGAACTACGCTGTTACAGGGATTTTCATTCCGTGCATCGCTGCTGCTGTTTGTCGAAGCAACGATGTTGTTTAACGAAAAAAATTTTCCGGTAAGGGAAACGGTGATTTCTTTGCATTGAAATAAATATACAGATAATGAAAACAAAAATCATTTTTCCCATCCTTTTGGTGATCATCCTCCTACCGGGATGTCTTGTCAAGTCGCTCCATCCTTTTTATACGGACCAGGATGTCATCTTCAAGCAAGAACTCATCGGTACCTGGACGGATAAGGATTCATCGGTCTGGGTTATTGAACAGCACAAGCGGTTTGACGGATTCATGAAACCTGAAAAACCTGATTCTTCCTATGTTATCGCCTTCACAGACAAGAAAGGAACCTCAAAATTTCTTGCACACCTTTTTCAACTGGAAGGACAGCTCTATCTGGATTTTTTTCCTGATGAGATCACCTGTATTAATGATCTCGCCGGTTTTCATATGGTTGCAACACATTCCCTGGCGAGGATCGAACTTACGGGTGGCATGATCACGATCAGGTGGTACAATGAAGAATGGCTGGTGGGTCTGTTCAACAAGAACAGGATCCGGATCGCCCATGAGCGGGTACCTTACGATGCGGATCAGAAGGATCCGGAACAGATGCAGGTCATTCTGACAGCCCCGACCGGAGAGTTGCAAAAATTCATAAAAAAATACGGTAATGACCCGGAGGCATTCAAAAAAGATAAACAGGGGTTCGATACAGATTATACCTTTGTACTATCAAAGAAACGGAATAAATGAATCGTCATATCCTGTCTGGTATCATACAAGCCCGCTGGCTTCAGCATTTGCTGTTCTGGGTTGTATCCTGGTACTTGCTGCTCCGCCTGTTCGCCAGTTCAAGCAAGATCATGCCGATAGACTTGATCTACACGACTGTTTTCCTGGTTCCCGTTGTGGCTTGTGTCTATATCAATATCCTGCTATTGATACCAAAATTCCTGGGGAAGAAAAAATATCTTCTTTATACTTTGATGCTGGTTCTTTCCATCGCTTTCTTTGCCTGGCTGAACATGCTCCTGTTCTCACGGCTGATCGATTTTATCCTGCCCGGTTTTTATTTCATATCCTATTATGATTATACCGATCTGCTGAAATTCTTTTTTGCATTCATACTGATCACCACCCTTCTGAAACTGTCAAAAGGGTGGTTCCGTCTGATGGAAACCCGTAACAACCTGGAAAGGTTGGAAAAAGAACATACCCGGGCGGAACTTGAAACGCTGAAAAGCCAGATAAACCCTCATTTTCTTTTCAACAGTCTGAATACTCTCTATTCACTGGTGTTAAAGAAATCGGATATGGCTTCCGGATATATCCTTAAATTGTCCGGGTTTCTCAGGTATCTCCTCTATGAAACATCCTCCGGTTTTGTGAATCTTGAGGATGAACTTGCACATATCCGGGAATACATCGAGCTTCAGAAATTACGCGCCGGGGAGCTGGCAACGATAACATATTCCGTTTCCGGTGATCCTTCGGGAAAACGGATTGCCCCGCTGCTCTTTCTGCCGCTGATCGAGAACAGCTTTAAGCACGGTATCAAAGGGGAAACCCGGGCCTCTTTTATCGATATCCGCATCACCATTGATGAAAAATTGATCGGATTTGATATCCGTAACAACATCGGGTATTACGATGCGGTTGAAAAACAGGACCACACCGGAATAGGGTTGGAAAACCTGAAGAGAAGGCTGGATCTGCTTTACCAGGATCAGTTTTCGCTGGAACAACCGGAAGAAAAGGATGTTTTTCATATAAAACTCCTTGTACCTTTACAGGATGAAGCTACGGTGCCTGATCGTTGAAGATGAACCTCCTGCCCAAGAGGTCATGAAAACCTATGTGCTTGATTCCCCTCAACTCGAGCTGGTAAAGGTGTGTGCCGATGCTTTTGCTGCATCTGAAATACTGCAATCGGAAAAAATCGACCTCATTCTTCTTGATATTAACCTCCCCCGGTTGTCGGGGTTCAGTTTCCTGAAAACGCTGAGTCGTCCACCGCTCGTGATTTTTACGACCGCCTATCCCGAATATGCGGTAGAAGGCTTCGAAACGGATGCGGTGGACTATCTCGTTAAACCGTTCTCATTTGACCGGTTTTTAAAAGCGGTGAATAAAGCGGTTGAAATAGCCCGGTTCAGACAGAGCTACGAGAATCAGGGCACGGAGGGCACTCAGAATTTCATTCTGCTCCGTTCCGATAAAAAAATGTTCAGGATCAACTTTTCAGAAATTCTTTATGTCGAGGCAATAGGCGATTACCTGAAAGTACATCTGGAAGGAAGACAACTGGTGATCCATGAAACCATCAAAGGACTCATTGACCAGCTTCCTTCCGGGGAATTCCTCCGGGTTCACAAGTCCTACGTTGTTTCAGTCAACCGGATCAATTATATTGAAGGGAACCGGATCCGCATCGGGGAAAAACTCATCCCGATCGGCAGAAGCTATAAAGAAGAGGTGGAAAACAGGCTGAGGCACCGTTAGTATCTCAAGGCTTCTTTCTCGGAAATTTTTATTCTCAAAATCCGAAAAGCTAAAGACTTTTTTTCAGGTTTTTTTCGCCTCCTGTCAGGAGTATAACCCCAAGAATTTTCCTCATTAAAAGGTCCCCTGTAACTGTTTTTGGTTTTATCCGTCACATTTCATATTCCTGTGTAAATAAAGAAATAATGGAAATATCAATCAAAGGCCTTTCCAAAAAGTATAAAGGTGGCAAATTCGGGCTGAAAAATTTTGACCTGCAGCTGAAAAACGGTATTTTGGGACTTATCGGGCCTAACGGCGCCGGGAAATCCACCCTGATGCGCATCCTGGCAACCATTTCCAGCCCGACGGAAGGGATTGCCACGCTGGATGGTGCCGATATCACAAGGTTCCCCGATACGGTCAGAAAGATCCTCGGTTACCTTCCGCAGGACTTCGGTATCTATCCCAATCTCACCGCCATGGAATTTCTTGAATACATCGCAGCCATCAAGGGATTTACGGGGAAACGCATGAAAACCAGGATTGAGGCACTGCTTGAGGAACTCAACCTGACCCCGGTCAGGAACCGGCCTATCGGAACCTATTCCGGCGGCATGAAGCAACGGATCGGGATTGCACAGGTACTGGTAGGAGACCCGAAGCTGCTGATCCTTGATGAACCGACGGTCGGCCTCGATCCTGAAGAACGCGTCCGCTTCCGTAACCTGCTTACAGATTTGTCGGGTGAACGGATCATCATCCTTTCCTCCCATATTGTCTCCGATATCGAAACCATTGCCAGCGATATTGCTATTATATACCAGGGCAGTGTTCTCAAACATAATTTTCCTCAAGATATCCTGAAAATGGTGGAAAACAAGGTCTTTGAGGCAACCATTACCGAGGAGGCTTATAACGGCTTCAGAGAACAATACCTGATGATCAATTCGATGAGAAAGAACGACGGGTGGATGGTCCGTTTCGTTCTGAATCCAGGTGAAAAAAGACCGGACTTCCCTGTTCTGCCGGTAAAGGGTACGCTTGAAGATGCCTATCTGTATGTCATTGCATCTGTAAAAAACGGAGGAAGACATGCAAGCTGATTATGCCATTTACAGCATCTGCCATATCGCCAAAGCCGATTTCCTGCAGCGGATCAGAAGCTATTATTTCCTCATCGCACTCGGAGTATGCATCTTTATCATTTATTCCTTCGTCCCTTCCCTCACTGCGGGATACACGATGGTGTCGCTGGGGAACTACCGTGGATTCTATAATTCCGCATGGATTGGCAGCATGGTGGCAACCTGTGTCCCTTTTTTCTCCCTGATCGGATTTTATGTGGTCAATAATGCCATAAAAAGGGACATCGATACGGGTGTCGGGCAGATCATTGCTACGACACGCATCACCAGGATACAGTACCTGACCGGAAAGTTCACTAGTAATTTTGCCGTCCTCGTGCTGATCCTGCTGGTGATCGCTGCCATGACGGTGGTCATGTTCCTGATCCGCGGTGAGACCAGCCATCTGGAACCTGGCAAGCTGCTCCTGCCTTTGCTGATCCTTACCTTGCCCGCCATGTTCATCATCGCAGCCCTTGCCCTGTTTTTTGATTCACTTACCCGGTTCAGCCGGGGATTCCTGAACATTGCCTATTTCTTTTTCTGGGTATTTCTTGTCTCAAGCAGCCTGTGGTCTCCTGCCACCGATGTATTCGGTCTCAATACCTGCATCCTTGATATTAAGAATTCGATCGCTGCCACATACCCCGACTGGAACGGACAATATGGTACGGGGATCCTGATAACCGATTCGATCGGAAGTTGTAAGGTTTTTACCTGGGATGGCATGCACTGGACCCTGTGGATCTTTCTCCAAAGGATCTTCTGGATGGCCATGGCTTTTTGTTTGATATTGCTGGCGTCATTACGTTTTAAACGGTTCGATCCTTCTGATATCAAGGAAAGGAAGCAGCGGACCATCTGGTTCCTTAAGAAAAAGGTTGCCTGTATCGAAGATGACCGTATCCCATCGGGAATCCATTATCGCGACCTGCCTGTTGCACAAGCCAGGTTCAGCTATTTTGCCCTGTTGGCGGCAGAACTTCGTCTGATGCTCAAAGGGAAGACCACCCTGTGGCTGATCCTTTCGGCCGGATTGTTTATTGCCTCCGTATTCACTCCCATCGGGTTCGCCTATAAGGTCATCATTCCTTTACTCTGGTTCCTCCAGGTCTTTATCCAATCGGATCTGGGCTCAAGGGAGATTACACACCGGTGCAACGAGTATATATTTTCTTCTGCCTTCCCGCTGAAGCGGCAACTACCGGCAACACTGTCGGCGGCCACATTGGTCCTGTTAACGCTTGCACTGCCAGTCATCGTGCGGGTGCTTTTCTCCGGAAACGTTTATGGCGTTTATGCCATCGTAGTGGGAGCATTGTTTGTTCCGGCATTTGCCATAGCCTCCGGGATACTCACCGGAGGCAGTAAACTGTTCGAGGTGATTTTCACCATGATGTTGTATGCGATCCTCAACGGGGTTCCCTATGTTGATTTCATCGGAGCCATAGAAGAATCACACAAGTTGGGGGTTGCTCATTATCTTCTTGCGATCACCATTGTTCTGGTCATTTTAGCTTTTTCAGGAAGAAAACGACAGATCAGGCACGCATATTAAATGATTCCTTCACCGGTTGTATGAAAGATCATTAAGCTATTCTTTATCTAATTTTTCTTGATTATCTTTGACTTATGATTCAGGAACTTTTAAAAACAGTTACCCGATTGCTGGATCAAAAGGGTATAGGATATATGATTTCCGGCAGTTTAGCCTTTAATGTGTATTGTGTCCCCAGAATGACGATGGACATTGATATTGTGATTGAACTTGATCAGGCAAATCTCAATGATTTTTTAGAAATATTCACCACGGGATATTACCTGAATGAAAGTACCGTAAAGCAGGAGATCAGGAGGAAAGGGATGTTCAATGTCATCGATCACCGATCAGGATTCAAGATCGATTTTATTGTGAGGAAAGATACTGAATACAGGCAACTTGAATTTTCAAGGAAAACACGAAAAGTGCTTGATAATATTCCTGTATGGATGGTTGCAGCAGAAGATCTTATTGTCTCAAAAATAGAATGGATTCAACAATTGCAAAGTGAAAAGCAGATCCAGGATATAAAAATGTTAATGTCTTTACCGGAAATTGACCGAGAATATATTATTTCGTGGTGTAAAAAACTGAACTTTAAAACCTTTGATCTTCTGTAAAATTCATGAAAGATTCAACTCCCGAAATAGATAAAAAACAACTTGAAATCCTTTTATTAAAATCTGAATCGGAACGTTTCCGGATAGGAGAGGAATTGAATACATTTGGAAGAAAAGTCCTGGCAAGTTCAATTCAACAGGAATTTCCGGGAATCTCTGAGAATGATTTAAAGATTGAGGTTTTTAAAAGGTGCTATTCATCGTTTTATTCACCGGATGAGCTCGGGAAGATCCTTCTTTCCATGAGGGATTACTGGCAGGTTCATGGAAATTCTCCTTGAAAAAAGCCAGCTTTAAGGTTAGTTCCCGGTTTGCAAAATCGTAAAATGCAAAATAGTTTTACGATTTTACATTTTACATATTGCATTTTACCATTTGATTATCTTTCCCCCTCCAACTTCATTCCCCGCATGGATGCGATAGAAATAGATCCCGGTGGGCAGGTTTCCGACATTCCAGGTCACATGTTGCTCACCCTTTGTTTGATTTGCATTCAGCAGTTCTTCGACCATTTGCCCGAAGCTGTTGAATATCTGAATCGTTACAGGTCCAGGCTCTTTGATTGTATAGGAGAAGATAGTTGATTGATTAATCGGATTCGGATAATTCGTACTTCGTAATACGTATTTCGTACTTTCATTTATACCCACATTATTCCACTCATACGCCCCCATATCTATCCTTCCTCCCCAGATCCGCGGATTCCCTGCAATATCGGTAAGCGGCAGGTTTAATCCTGTCGTGTCCGGGGTGCCGGCATTGATGCAGGGAGATCCGGTTGATAATGCCAATGGATATACGCCCGTCGTGTCAAAGAGTGGATCAGCATCCATATTGCCTTCTCCCGGCCATCCTCCTTGGACATTGGAATAATTGACGATAGGATTTCCTATTATTTCATCTCCATTGTTCCAGAGAATGGAATTTACAATCAATGTATTTGCTCCTGCACCCGAGATTGCATATCCATAGGATGCCATGTTATTAATTATTGTAACATTTTTCAGGGTTATGTTTGCTGTACTAAGATAATAGCCACAATATATGCCACCCCCTCCGTACAATCCGTGATTACCGGATATCACCACATTCTCAAGAACCGGCGTGGAATAAAAGCAATCAATACCGATTTCTTTATTATTGAAAATGTACACATTTTGAATTAATGGACTTGAAAAGGAACATTGCATACCTCCTTTTGATCCCCCTGTAATTGTTAAGCCTGAAATGCGGGTATCCAAACTATTCAGAATTTGCATGACCTGACGAAAAGTACTGTCAGCATCAAGGACAACGGATTGGGGAGAAATTCCTTCGATATTCGCAAATTCAGGGATCCTGAGCGGGTAAAATTCACCGCTGTTCATCCTGCTGTAAGTGCCTTCAAGCAGATGGATCGTATGAGGGTTCAAACTGTCGGACAGCATGAAGGATAAAGCGCATTGGATATTCTTTAGAGGTTCGTTTGCTGTCAGTCCGCTGTTGTGATTATCTCCCTGTGGTGATACATACAGGTCGGCAGATATTTGCTGGTGTAATCCATGAAGGATATTGAAGGAAAAATTGGAAACCGGAAAAGCATGGAATCCAGTCGGAACGCTAACAGTAAAGGTATCTACAACTACTTCAGTATAAGCATCAGTGTATAGATCGCTGCCACCAAATTGACCGGGATGACCCGATGCCACATTGTTATAAATGTTACAGCGATTAATGGTATCAAAGTGAGGTACCGACCCCCAGAAACAGATTCCCCCGCCATGGTAAGAAGCTGCGTTACCAGTTAATGTTACATTTTGCATTACAGGGTTTGAATTCATGCAACATACCCCTCCGCCAAAACCTCCATTATAACCGGTCGATGGATCAGATCCCATAAAAGCATAATTTCCGGTAACGATCACATTAATAAAAACAGGAATTGAATTATTGCAGTAAATTCCTCCCCCGCAGCCACCACCGCTGTTCATATAGCCCTCCCCGGACCGGGCAGTATTATTGGTTATGATCACATTTTTGAATGTCGGCTTCGAATTATCGCATAATATTCCACCACCATTATAATTTAGAATATATCCTCCTCTTATGGTCAGACCTGAGATATGGTTTGACATATTGTCCATGATCTGGAAAACCCTTGAGGTGCATTTGGCATCCAGGATAACTCCTGTATCGATAACTCCGGCCAGGTTGATGTAATCGGGAATGTCGAGGGGGAATATACCGGAGTAGGATGCCGGAGTGTAAGTGCCTTCAAGTAAGTGGACTGTATTCTGGTTTAGACTGTCAGCTCTGATAATGGAAAAAGCATACTGCATGGTCTTCAGCGGATCAGCTGGGGTAAGGCCGCTGTTGTTGTCATCGCCGTTGTTTGAGACGTACAGGTCGGCATTCACCTGAACCAGCTTGTCATGCAGGATTTCGAAGGAAAAATTGGAAATTGGTGCAGCATAAAAGTCTGTTGGGTACCATACGCTGAAGGTGTCCACAATTACATTTAGCAAAGTATCAGAATAGAGCTCGTTGCCCTCTAATGCTGAATTCTGATAGATATTGCATCGGTTTATGGTATCAAATAAAGGAACCGCTCCTTCACAATATATTCCTCCCCCTTTCGAAACAGCCGAATTGTGTGTAATAGTAACATCTGACAGAAAAGGGGTGGAGCGTTGGCAACAGGATATCCCTCCCCCATAAACAGAAGATGCATTGTTTGTTATTGTAACATTTTTAATAACCGGACTGGAATTCTCGCAATATATACCAGCACCTCCTGTTGGTGGGCCCCAGCCTCCAAGTGGATTTGAATTTTCCCGGATTGCCAGATTCATCAGCCTGGGGCTGGAATTAATACAATAAATCCCTCCATTTCCATTTGTAATGGTGAATCCACATAATAACGCAGTGGAATCTTCCCCTTGCAGAAAATATACCACACTTCCGTTCTGATTGCCATTAATAATTGTTTGCGAAATATAAGCCGTATCCATCGTTGTCAGGAACAAGGAAGCCACAGTGATGTTTTTCCCGTAATAATTGATGTTCTCGATATAGGTTCCGGGAGAAACCAGTACGGTATCACCAGGGTTTGATGCATCAATCCCCAGTTGGATCGTCGGGTAATCGGCCGGAATTTGGATGATCTGGGCATTAGCTCCGACCGCAAAAGCGACAATAAAGCTAATAAAGATTATATGTTTCATAGTTGGTTGAATATTACTGGTAATTCGCTATCTCGTTTTCACAAGTTTCCCGCTTCGGGTCTTTTCATCTGCCTGGAGCCTCGCATAATAGATCCCTGCAGGAACAGCTTCCGCATTCCAGGAAATGTAATGATCTCCTGTATGCTGATAACAGTTGACAAGTTCAGCAACAAACCGTCCGAAACTGTCAATAATGTCTAGTTTAACCAGCCCGGATTCCTCCAAGGAATAGGAAAAAACGGTTGACAGCTGAAACGGATTGGGATAAATCGTCATTCGTAAATCGTTATTCGTAATTCTTTTTTCATCTGATCCGACCCAGATGTCTGCTGTTGCCATTCCTATCTCTGCTGGATCGGGACCATAGTCATAATACATGAGAACGGTTTCATTATAAATCAGAATGCTGGGTACTTCTACCTGGCCGCCAATACTTACTCCATAAGGATCATCCTGGGTAGAATAAATCGGATTTTCCGGCCATTTTTCCCAGGTGATCCCGTCATAACTCCATGCATAACCAATACCATTGGTTGTTGGACCGCCACCGCTGTAATACATCTCATAGTATCCATGCTTAAATATGACCGTACATTCCCAGGCATGCCATTCATCCCATTCACCGGTCACTCCGACTTTAAGAACGGGATCGCTTTCCACATAAGGAGGAAGTATTGTGGTGGGGTCATTATATTTCGTCCATATAATTCCATCCTGCGATGTGGCCATTCCGATTTCCCAGTAACCGGTGAAAAAATCGGTTGAAGCGGAATAAAACATGATATAACCACCAGTATCTAAAGGGAAAATACCATTGGGGGCGATAAATCCTTCATCCCATTCACCCGGATCACCCACTGTCATAACAGGATCCGTCAATCGTTCCCATGGCCCGGTAAGATTATCGGAAGTTGCCCGTCCAATAGCCTGCCCGGGGCCAGAACCTGGATCTTCCCGTCCACAATAATACATTACCCATTGTGAACCGGTTTCAATTATAAAAGTCTGAGTGATCTGATAAGAATCAAAACCGCTTGCCGAAGGCATCAATATAGGATTACCACTGAACTTTTCAAAAGTATATCCGTCGGATGATGTAGCTACGCAAATACCTTCGTCCCCTGAGTAGTAGAGATAAAATATCTCGTCATACCACAAGGCAAATGGTAAAAAGCACCACGTTGCATCATATGAACCAGGAATCCCGTGGGTTAATACCGGGTTGTTGCCATAAGCAGTAAAGGCTAAGGGTTCCTGGGCTATGACTCCGTTCCATCCCGGCAGAAAACAAATAATTGTGCTCAGCATAAATATTGTAAATGTCTTTTTCATCTTATCAATTTTAAATGGATGAAACAAAGTTATGGGAAGCCAACGGGGAAAAGCAATCCCCAATAAGTGTTATTTTCAGGCAGCCCTGCCTCAGACAATTTTCCGCTAATGGAAGGAATTATAACCTGACAGAATTATTTATTGAGATATTTTACGATTGCTTCGCTGCGGGTGCGGACCTGCAGCTTTTCGTAGATATGGCGTAGGTGTGTGCGGACGGTTTCCACGCCAATGAACAGCAAATTTGCGATTTCCTTATATAGAAGTCCTTTTACAAGATATGACAGGATTTCCTCTTCCCTTGGGGTCAGGTTGTTTTCCGTACCTATTGTTGAAGCAGGGAGCTGGAAGGATTGAACTACCTTACGGGCAATCTCCCTCGACATGGGTGAGCCTCCATGGTATACATCCTGGATGGCCTCCAGCAGTTTGGCCGGCGGGGTCTGCTTCAGCAGATAGCCTGAAGCTCCGGCCGACAACGACTGAAAAATGGCATCAGAATCTTCAAATACAGTCAACATAATAAACAGCATCGGAAGGTCAAGTTCTTTGAGCCTGATGATGCACTCGATGCCGCTGATACCCGGCAGATTAATGTCCATCAGCACCACGTCGGGATTCACATCCGGCAGACCGGCGACAGCATCTTCGCCACTCCCATAGGCGGCGACACATGTAAATCCAGGGGAGCCGTTGAGAAGGATCTCCAATACCGCCCTGACCGTAATGTCATCTTCCACCACTGCAATGCGGATGGGACTATCGGAAAAATTGCCAGTTTCTGACATGGATCAATAATGGACTGCTAAATTACAATGAACGATTAAAAAATAGTATCCCCTTTTCGTGTTATATTGTCCTCAGTACCACAACCAATTTAATTTCTGTTCCCTCACCAGCCTTGGAACGAATTACAAGCTCTCCCCCGATGTCATTCATTCTCTTCTTCATATTGGTCAGTCCATTACCAGGAAATTCCAGCTTGCTGGGATTAAACCCGCTTCCGTCATCCTTTATCCTGATCCTGAATCCTTGTTCATTCATTTCCAGGTTGACCCAAACGGTTGTCGCCCCAGCATGTTTCACTACATTATGCAGAGCTTCCCTGACGACCAGGTAGACATTCCTGCGAACCTCCACACTCAGTGCACGGTTTGGTAGTTCCCCGGGGAGATCGAAGACACAGTTTACCGCAGATGGTTCCAGGTACTCGAAGGCGAAACGCCGGACATAGGCAACGAGACCCTCAAGGTTGTCGTTTTTAGGATTAAGCGCCCAGATGATCTGGTTCATCTCTTCCATCAGCCCCCTGGACGTATCACTTATCTTTCCAAGCCATTGCCTGGCCCCACCCCCGACATCAGTCCTGTTTTTAATCAAGTCGCTCATCATGGAAATCCGGGTGAGGCTGGCTCCGACATCATCGTGCATGTCCTGCGAGATCCTGGTCCGCTCCCGTTCCAGCATGAGTTGCCGGTCGAGGTCTTTCTGGTAAAGTGCTGCCGTTTGGAATAAGGCGATTACTCTTTTGGCAATGAGGGATAGAACGCGGATATCCTGCATGGAATAGCTCTTCTCCGACTTTTTCGGACCGCAAAGGAAAAATCCGTAAGGCTGGCCATCTTTCATAATTGGAACGATCAATTCGCCAGCGGCAACTTCAAGGACAGAAGATTTTTGCTCCAGTTCTCCGGGGGAGAAAACCTTCGATTTATAAAGCTTATTCTCGAGTTCCCGGCTAATTTTGAATTCTCCGTCAATCTTCTGGAGATCCATCCCGAAAGAAACTACCGGTTCATAAATCAGTCCGTCTTTATTCAGGTTCAGAACAAATGATTTGAAATAAAAAATCTCATCTAATCCCTGCACAATCCTTGATTTTAACTCATCAATCTTGTAAATTCCAGCCAGTTTTTCTTCGAAATCCGAAACGACAGATGCAGAATCGTAGGATTCCCTGTGGAAAAGACGATCAATACCTCGCTGAAGAAGATCGCGCATGACTAAAAAGATCAGTACTGAAAGGGCTAATATCAGAAAGCGGGAAAAATTGGTCAAGCTGTATGCAAATTGATTAATAAAATAAACCAGCAGAAGGTAAGTAAGTGTGATCATCAGAGTAGCCCCTAAGTAAAGTAATGCTTTTCGGATGAAAATTTCTGTGTCCCATATCCTGTAACGAAAAATAGCGATCAGGAAACAACAAATCATGATCAGGCTGCAAATACCCTGGGAAATCTCAAGCGGATTTGGATTATTGAAAGTAAGGCGGATAATACGATCATAGAACAGGGCAAAAAACATAGGTGTAATGAAACCGAAGAATGATCCAATGATTACCATGCGTACCTGGTTTCTTGACAGGGTATCCTTGAGTGTCAGATACTGGATAAAGGCAACCAAAAGAGCAAGGAAAAAGCTTATCGTGAGCCACCACAAAGAAATTTTTTCTATATTGAAAAAGATTGACTCCTGGTTATAACCCGTTTTCAAGTAGACGATATAACTTGCTGAATAAGCTATGGAGATCACAAATCCTGAGGCATATAAGAGTAACGGCAACCATTTTACCCTGGCATAAAACTTTACGGGTCGTGGGAAAAGGAGATGGAAATGGATCAGGATCGGTCCAAGGAGACAGGAACTTAAGTGAAAAGCAATATTGGCAAGCAGAGCCAATGGGTCGGGAATACACAGGTTTCCTGAATTTATGATTATAGCCATTAGTTGAAGATAAATGAAAAACAGCATTGCGGTCTTGTCATGTGGTTTGTTAAGCAGGATATACAAACTGGAAATGCTGAGGAGGATCATGACTATAAAGGCAGACCCGTAGAACCCGAGAGAATTCGACAAAACAGAACCAACAATAACCGTCAGCCTGACTTCCTGGTTATTTCTGAGTATTCCGGCAACTACAGTATCACCGACCTTTGGATAATAATCCCATTTCTCAATGGGTATCGAATTCATCGACACCAGCGTATCTCCTGGTCTTATTCCTGCTTTATCAACCGGACTGCCGGGTTTCACATAATCATGGATATAGAAGCCGTTTTCGAATTTAATTGTTTCACCACCTCGCGGCATCCTGCCCCTGTAAATTAAATAGGCAGTGTCTACGAAGATTACTATCAGTACGAGCAGGTAAGCCCAGTAAGGGATCCGGCGGAGGGATTGGTTCAGTGCGCGCATGGGACAGGCATAAAATAGAATGTAAAGATATGATGGTTTTATGGGGAGAGCAAGAGGAAAGTCGGTAGTCCGGAGTTAGCTGTCGGCAATCGGCAGTTCATTTTGAACTGATCAAAGAAAGATGAAAAAATGTATCTTTGCAATTAAGTGAATTGTCTGATGAATAAAGTTGAATATTTTATCGAATTAGGCAACAATAGAACAGATCGACTAAGATTTAAATTTCACAAGGATAAGGGAAAAATTATTGATCTGGTTGTTCAATATGAAATTCTACTTGAAGAAAGATGGAGTGCTGTTGTGCGATTTGACTGCTCCCATGGATTCTTTCACCGTGATATAATTTCCCATGACGGATCAAAAGAAAAAAAGGTGATTGATGTACCGGATTTGACTTATGCACTTCTTTTTGCACGTCAGGATCTTGAAGACAGGTGGGAATGGTATAAAGAACAATTTTTAAAATCGATTAAATCATGACAAATAAGGAAAAAATAAAAAAGGATATTTCTGTGGCCTTTGATTTTGCTGAAAAGATTATTAATGAACCGGAAATCCTTGAAAAAATATCTTCCGGGAGTACCATACAATTTCTTGATTCTGGCGTTGAAAATCGAGAGAAAAAAGAAGAAAAACGTAAAAGAAAATATGTCAGGGTCAGAAATCAGTTTGAATTGCTGTAATGAGTTCCCCCTGCGAAGAATACAAAATCACTTCTCGGGCAAAGGGAAAGCAATACGCATTTTGTTGTATATAAGGGGGATGCTATCGCAGGAACATTTTGTTCAGGGCTTCTGTGCGGGATTGAACATGGAGCTTCTCATAGATGTTGTGAATGTGTGTCCTGACGGTTTCAAAGCTGATGGAAAGCTGATCGGCGATTTCTTTATAGCGATAGCCCTTTGCAAGAAGATCAAGCATCTCGCGTTCCCTGTTAGTCAGTTTTTCCATATCCTTGTTTTGTTCAACCGTGGGCCGGAATGCCTGGATCACTTTTCGCGCAATGGTAGACGACATGGGAGACCCGCCGTGGTAAAGGTCTATGATCGAATCTGTAATTTTCCCCGGTGGGCTGTTCTTCAGGAGATAACCTGTTGCACCGGCACAAAGCGAATCAAAAACGTTTTCATTGTCCTCGTAAACGGTGCACATCATAAACTGGGTGAAGGCCAGGGAAGGTTTTAATTTCTTAACACAGTCGATCCCGGAGATGCCCGGCAAATGGATATCCATGAGCACAATATCTGGAATATTTGCCGGGATGCACTCCAATGCTTCCTCCCCCGAGGAAAAGGTTGCAATGCATTTCAATGCAGGATTCGATTGAACGATCAATTCCAGCCCTTCCCGCATCTCTTTGTCATCTTCAACGATAACGACCCTTATTTTTTCCATTTGCTCAGCCATTTTACAAAAATACTCAGCGGAAATGCTTTTGTCAATCACCCTTTTGTTGTATTTTCCGGCAGATTGATCACAAATCTGATCCTTGTCCCGTTACCGGGCGAACTTTGAATTTCGAAGCTCCCCCCCAGGTCTTCCGCCCGTTTTTTCATATTCAGCAAGCCATTCCCCCCGGCACCGGGCTTTAATTTTTCGAATCCTTTGCCTTTATCCTGAATCGTGATCGTTAATTGGTTTAGGCAAGATGACCTCTCCCCCTTCGCGCCTTCTCCTTGAGGAGAGGAGGTTGGGGGGTGAGGCTGGAGGGATAAACAGATCTCCGAACAGGCTGCATGCTTCACGGCATTATGGATTGCTTCCTGGACTGCATAGAAGATATTTCTCCGGGTGTCGGGGGTAATGGGTATATCCGGGATCTTCTCCGGAAAGTCTGTTTTAAAAAGAATCCCGAAATTTTCAAGGTACTCTCCGAAATAGCGCCGCAGATAGCTTGCCAGGCTGTCGAGGTTATCGTATTTCGGGTTCAGCGCCCAGACGATCACGTTCAATTTTGAGATCATATCCCGCGCAGATGAAGCCACCTTAATCAACTGTACATTATTATCTTTTCTTTGTTCACAGGTATTAACCGGCGCTTCACTGATCATCGCAATCTTTGTAAGTCCTGCCCCGATGTCATCGTGCATGTCCTGCGAGATCCTTGCTCTTTCCCGTTCCAGCATCAATTGCCGGTCAAGGTCATTCTGGTACAACCTGGCGGTATACAGCAAGGCAATGACCCTCCTGGCGAGAAGCAACAGCACCTGGATATCCTGCCGGGAGTAGATCCGTTCAGATTTTTTCTGCCCGCAGAGGAAAAACCCGTCCGGCTGGCCATCCGAGACCAGTGGAACGACCAGTTCTCCATGGGTTTCCTCAAAAATGGGCGTTTTTTGGTTCAGTTCTTCCGGGGAAAAGACTTTCGATTTCCGAAGTCTCTCCTCAAGTTCATGGTTGATCTCAAATATTGATCCTGTGACCGGTTTATGTGTTCCAAAAGTAATTGCAGGTTCATAGATCAGTCCGCTTTTTCTCAGGCTGAAGATAAAAGATTTGAAATGGAATATCTCATCAATGCTTTGAACGATCTTTTGTTTCAGCTCATCAAACCGGTAAATTCCTGCCAACTTTGCTTCAAAATCCGAAACAACCGTGGCTGAGTCGTAGGTTTCACGGTTGAAGATCCGGTCGATGAGGCGCTGGAGCCGGTCCCTAAATATCAGGAAGATAATTATTGAAACACCAAGAATAAGGAAGCGGACAATATTGTTCTCGTTGAGGACCACCCGATCGACAATCCAGATTAAAAAAAGGTAAGTGAGGATAATTACCGTTGTGGCGCCAAGGTAAAGCAAGGCTTTACGGATGAAGACCTCGATATCCCAGATACGGTAACGGAACAGTGCAACCAGGATACAGATGATCATAATGATACTGCCAAGTACATGTATGACCTCTACATTGTAGGGAAAACTGATATACATGAATAAACCGGGAAAGAAAGCCATCGTCATAGGTGTGAGAAAGGTAAAAAAGGAACCTATGATCAGGACCCGGAGTTGGTTTCGTTCCAGCGTGCTTTCTATCGTTATATATTGATAAATTACGACAATCAAGGCAAAGAAAAATGTTAGTGCGCTGAATATTAGTGTGTAATCAATGGCTTTTGAAATAATTATATCTGCTTGAGGGAAGGGGTAATAAACAGACAGGAAAAGTAATACGGACGCATATAGGGAGAGGATAATTCCAATCCCGTAGATTATTGCAGGAAGTTGACGGAATTTTTTTAAGAAAACCGAATGCTTGGGGAACAACAGGTGGAAATGGACCAGTACAGCTCCGAGCAAAGTAAAGGCTGATGTAAATGATGCATTTACAAATAATGCAAAAGGAGACTGAGATCCCAGATAACCGGAATTAGAGGTGATTGCGAAAAGCTGGATGTATATGAAAAACAGACTGGCCGCAGGATCCCGGGGTTGCTTTAACAGGATGTAAATACCGGCAATGCTGAAAATGGTGAACAGGATATAAACTCCTGTAAAAAATCCCAGGATCCCGGCACTTAAGCCACCAAAAGTGAACGGAATGATCATTTCTTTCCCGTCCCGCACAATCCGGTAAAGAACCGTTTCGCCCATCTCCGGGTAGCGGGTATTGCAAAATTCCCCGAGAGCCATAGAATCGACAGAGATCACAATATCACCAAGGCGTAAACCTGCCTTGTCAGCCGGACCAGCTGGTTCGATATGGCTTACAACCGCTTGTTCGTTCCGGAGTTCGGCCCGGATACCATCCACAGGTGTCTGGTAGGTTAAAAATACCCAGGTTGTTTTAACAACAATAACGAAAATAATGAGAAGGTAAGCCCATACGGGAATCCGGCGGAGGGATAGGTTCAGGTTGCCCATGAATTTGGCATGAAAAGCGTAGGTAAAGATAAGGGAAAAATAGTTTCTAGTTCCCAGTCGGTAGTTGAGTCAATTGTAAAATGCAAGATGGCAAAATAATTTTGCCATCTCACATTTTGCCATTTTACCATTTGATCATTTTCCCCCCGCCAACCTCATTCCCTGCCCGGATTCGATAGAAATAGATCCCGGCGGACAGGTTTCCGGCGTTCCAGGGCACCTGTTGCTTGCCCTTTGTTTGATTTCCATTCAGCGGTTCTGCAACCAGTTGCCCGAAGCTGTTGAATAGTTGAATTGATACAGGTTCAGGCTCTTTTAGTGTATAGGAGAAGGTAGTTGATTGCATAACCGGATTCGGATAAATCGTAATTCGTAATTCGTACTTCGTAATTTTATTTATTTCAACAGGAAAGCCACCGCCATTGGTAGTTTTAAGGATGGTGCCCTTTTCACCAACAACATAACCTGTATCGTCACTGGTAAAGTAAACTGAATATAATACGTCAGTCGTTCCGCTTGGTAATTCTTCCCAGCGTGTTCCTCCATCGATGGTTTTCAAGATTATTGCAGCATTACTATTTGGATAAGCCCAATCGCCTCCCACAACATAGCCTGTATTGTCATCGGTGAAGTAAACTGAATTTAAACCATAAGCTGTTCCGCTTGATAAGTCATTCCAGGTATCACCTGCATCGATGGTTTTTAAGATCGTTCCCCCATCACCCACGGCATATCCAATATTGGCATCAGGAAAGAAAACAGAATACAAACCATGAGGTGTTCCAGGCGTTATTGCATTCCAGCTTGTGCCACCGTCAATGGTTTTTAAAATGAGCCCCTCATAGCTGGTATTTTCAGTACCCACAGCATACCCTGTATTTGCATCGGTAAAGCAAATTGAAAAAATTGAATAATGTAAATTTTGCGCTATTATATTCCAGGTTGTGCCACCATCATTGGTTTTTAAGATGTCGCAAAAACTACCGCCAGTGCTATAAAAATAATTACCAGCTGTATAACCTGTATTGGCATCGGTGAAGTAAAGTGAATATAAATCACCAAAAATGTAGTCTGGATAAGGAGTCCAGGTCGTACCTGCATCCGTGGTTTTAAAGATTGTTCCGCTACCACCCGCAGCATATCCTGTATTGGCATCAGGAAAGAAAACTGAAAAGAAACCATAAAGGTTGCCAAGGGTATTTACATTCCAGTCTGTACCTCCATCGATGGTTTTTAAGATGGTTCCATGATTACCAACTACATATCCGTTATTGGAATTATTAAAGTAAACCGAATATAAATTTTCAGTTGATCCGCTTGATAAAAAAGTCCAGGTTTCGCCCCCGTTGGTGGTTTTAAGGATAGTTCCACTATAACCCACGGCATACCCTGTATAAGCACTGGTAAAGTAAACTGAAGTTAACCCCTGCGTTGTTCCACTTGTTAAAGGGGTCCAGTTTGTGCCTCCATCTGTAGTTTTTAAAATGGTTCCCTGATTACCAACGGCATAACCGGTATTGGCGCCAGTAAAACAGGCCGACAATAAAGCATTGGTTGTTCCACTCGTTAATTCTGTCCAGGATGTTCCTCCATCGATGGTTTTCAAGATAATCCCAACACCCCAGATATAGCCTACGGCATAGCCTGTACTGGCATCAGTAAAGTAAACAGAACATAACGGATGTGTTGTTCCGCTGGACAAAGCAGTCCAGGTTGTTCCGCCATCGATGGTTTTTAAAATTGTTTGACCAACAGCATATTCACCACCTACTACATACCCTGTATTGGAATCGGTAAAGTAAACGGATAGTAACTGTTTATTTGTTCCGCTCGTCAGAGTAATCCAATTTGTACCTCCATTGGTGGTTTTCAGGATGGTGCCACCATAACCAACGACATAACCTGTATCAACACTGGTAAAGAAAACTGAAGTCAGCCTATGGGTTGTTCCACTCGATAATGCAAACTAGGTTATGCCACCATCAATGGTTTTTACAATGGTTCCGGAATCGCCCACCACATATCCCGTGTTGACATCGGGAAAATAGGCTGAATTAAACCTGTCAGTCGTTCCGCTCGTTAAAACAGTCCAGGTTGTTCCACCATCGAGGGTTTTAATGATGGTTCCAACATCACCTACTGCATAACCTGTATTGTCATCAGAAAAGTGAACTGAATGTAAGGTATGACCCTGTGGCAAGGGGTTTTGCAAAGTCCATTGTGCGATTGCACTGTTGATCAGAAACAAAGCAACCAGAAAAATGTAAAGATTTTTCATAAAAAAAGGGTTTTAATCTGTTAATTCAAAATTATATCTCTGTGGCAATGAAATCAATACGCATTTCGTCGTATTTTCGTTTCCATTACTCCCGGCTCTGAGGTCTAACCTCATTTGTGCACCCTGGTGAAATCCCTTGTCACCTTAGTGGACGGGCATGGCGCTATGAAATGTTTCCAATGGTTATTCCTGAACTGAAGAATTGGGAACTGGTGACTGCAGACTCATTGAATCATGATCAATTTTGAATAAACACGATCCTCTGAAATGACCTTCAGCATAAAAATGCCCGCAGGCAATTGTAAATTCATCTCACGATCACTATTCAAGAGAGTTTGTTTGTGAACTTCCTGCCCCTGCATATTGTATATAAATGCACACAATGGTTTTTGTTTATTATCGTGACTTAACTCCAGATGAATGTTCCCTGCACTTGGAATTGGATAAACTTCGAACAGATCATTCCCGGATTTAATTGTAGGAGTATGACTATAAACACAATTTGTATACATTTCGACAGTATTCAACGGTATTCCATAGGGGGGATTATTTTCAAAGAATCCTCCGGCGCTGAACAGCGTGGAATCAATCGCCACTACAGTATTTTCCGTTACTATGGTTGGCAGGGTCATAACCGACCATGAGTTGGCGACCGGATCGTAAACATCAATCGCGTCGGTACCATATGTCCATCCCTGGTCAAAAATCCCTCCTCCCACGAAATAGGCTATTCCGCAAACGGTTGCAGTGGCAGCGCTCCTGGCAACGGAAAGGCTTGCTGTTTCCCAGGTATTATTGTCATAATCATAAATATCCACTCTGTCGCTGGCTACGCCGTTTGAAAGACTCCCGCCGGCAAAAATCACTTTGTTCTGTGCGACGGTAGCGGTTGGAAAACTTCTTGCCTGGGAAAGTGTTTTGGTGTCCCATGTGCCGGTAGTGAAATTAAAGATATCAATCCGGTCGTAAACTTCAGAGTTATCAACATTCATTCCCCCGGCAAAAAAGGCCAAATCCCCTAATACTGCGCAGGCCATGCTGGTCCTGGGTATTGAAAGATGATCCGTAGACCATTGTTGTGTGTTGATATTGTAAATATCCACCACATCATAAACTTCAGTAAATGAGCCCCCTCCGGCAAATAATACAAGGTTACCATTGCTTGCTGCTGATATTGCGAAACGCGGGACTGAAAGTTCAGCATCCCCCCAAAAGCCCAGGTCATTAAAAATATCTACCCTGGAAGAAGAGACCCAGTTACTCATTCCGCCTGCGAAGAATACAAAATCTCCGCAAGTCACCCCGGTTGTAATTTGTCGCGATTGTGAAAGGTAATCCATATGCCACTGACCGGTTTCCATATCATAGATCTCCACCTTGTCAGTATCGACCCAATCAGAGCCTCCCACAATTAACCCACCGGCAAAATAGGCTTTGCTCCCTAATACTGCCCCACCCATACGGACGGTCCCTTGAGACAAATAGGTGGTCGACCATTGTCCATAAGAAATTAGAACGGTATAAAGAAGAAAGGCTGAAAGCAAAGTAATTTTTTTCATAGAATCTCCGGTTTTTGCATAAAATATTTTTTTACAAAATTACCTCCCGGGAAAAGGGAAATCAATACGTATTTCGTCGTATTTTCTCTCGAAATGACAAGGATAAGGTAGACCAAATTAACAAGGTTGACCGTGAGCACGAGCATGAATCGGGTATGTAAAGATCGATAATTTGTTCTTATCTCATTTTTCCTCTTTACTTTTGACTTATGATTTCGGTTCTTCCTTATAATTCTAACATTGACATTCAATTCCCGGATATTTCTGTTCATCTCACTGGCCTGGGTTTTCCAGGGGCAAGCCCAGACACCTACCCAGACCATCCGGGGAAAAGTGATCGATGCCGAATCGAAAGCTGGACTGGAAGGTGCAAATGTGGTGATCCTGAACAGTGATCCGCTGGTGGGGGCTACCACCAACCCCGACGGAACCTTTAAAATTGAAAAGGTACAGGTCGGCCGGCAAACCATTAAAGCAAGCTACATCGGGTATAAGACGGCAATTATCCCCGAAATCCTTGTTTCATCCGGGAAAGAGACCATCCTCACCATCGAGCTCGAAGAGATGGTCATTTCTGCCAGTGAGGTTGAAATAAAGGCCGAAATTGACAAGGACAAGACCATCAACCCCATGGCGATGGTCAGCTCCCGGTCGTTCAACGTGGATGAAACCCGGCGTTATGCCGGTTCATTGGATGATCCCATGCGGGCCGTATCGAACTTCGCCGGCATCGTGGCCAACGCGGGGGTTAACTCCAACCAGATCATGATCCGGGGCAACTCCCCGAAAGGACTGCTGTGGCGGGTAGAAGGCACGGATATCCCCAATCCCAACCATTTTTCTTTTGTGGGAACATCGGGCGGTGGTTTTACCATCTTCAGCAGCCAGGTATTGGCCAATTCCGATTTTTACACGGCGGCATTCCCGGCACAGTTTGGTAATGCCTTGTCGGGCGTGTTTGACATGCGTTTCCGTAACGGAAATAACATGCGGCATGAATATGCTTTCCAGCTGGGATTTCAGGGGTTGGATATTTCTGCGGAAGGTCCTTTCAGCAAGAAACATACTTCCTCCTATCTTTTTAATTACCGTTATTCAATTCTCTATTTATTGCAATTTCTCGATCCCTGGATGAAAAACAGGATCCCGTCGTTCCAGGACCTGTCGTTCAAGATCCACCTGCCTACAGCAAATGCCGGAACTTTCAGCATTGTCGGGATCGGGGGCACATCCCATATCACCTCCGGCGCCGAAACGGATTCGCTGAACTGGAATACGCTGGAAGACCGATCCCAATCAATCCTTAACAACAAGATGGGGGCGATTGCAGTGATCCACCAGATATTTCTGATGAAACATGCATTTTTAAGGTCTTATTTCTCGGCTACCTATAATGACATCGTGTCCAATGAGAGCCTTTATTCATCCGGTTATATATTAATGCCTGAAGACAGTGTTAAGCACCGGAATTACCGGTTTACCGTGTCGGTGAACTATAACCAGAAATTCGGTACGCGATATACCCTCCGGAGCGGCATGACCTATACCAGGCTTTTTTATGATCTGGACATGAAGAAACGGAATCCCTTTACCGGAGTCTTTGAGCAGGTCGACAAAGGAAGCGGTAACACCGGCCTTCTCCAGGCCTACACGGAAACCCGGATCGATTTTACCAATAACCTTTATTTGACTGCCGGGATGGATTTCATGTTTTTCCTGCTCAATAACCATTATTCCCTTGAACCACGGGTTGCCTTACGCTGGCAAGTTGCCCCGAAACATGCATTGAGCTGTGGCTATGGCCTTCACTCGCAGATGGAAGATGTGGGCGTTTATCTTGCTGAAACACCTGTCGACACAGTAACAACAATCCGGTCCAATGTTTCACTGAATTTCAGCAGGGCCCACCATTTTGTATTAGGTTATGATTTCCTGATCCGGTCCGATATGCGGCTGAAGGTTGAAACCTATTACCAGTTTTTGTATGATATCCCTGTTATGGCCGGGAGTTATTATTCGCTGATCAACAGCACGGGCGGCTATTTTAACGAATCCCTTGTCAACAGCGGGTCCGGTAGAAATGTGGGCATAGACATCACCTTTGAGAAATTCCTGACAAAGCAGTATTATTACCTTGCCACCATATCCTTGTTCTCCTCGAAATATAAAGGAGGAGACGGGATCGAACGGAATACGCGGTTCAACTCGAACTATGTGATCAACCTGCTGGGTGGCAAGGAATGGACGATCCGGAAAAAGAACATTCTGGGGGTAAATCTGAAAGGTAGTATTACCGGAGGTGAACATTACGTGCCGATTGATCTTGAACAATCGATGGCACAACACCGGGAGATCCCAGATGAGGCGAATGCATACCAACCGCAGTTGCCTCCATTCTTCTACCTGGATCTCACGATCACTTACCGGACCAATCATAAGAAATTTTCCGGGACCTGGGCGCTTCAGATCCGGAACCTGCTGAACCAGACACCGGATGTAGGGTATGTTTACAACGATTTCAGCAAATCGGTCGAACCCGTCAAGTCGCTTGGGATCATCCCGCTGATGAGCTATAAGATTGAGTTTTGATACAGATCAATGGCCGGTGTTGCTTCAATTTTCCTCCCCGGAGTGAATCGTATAAGCCAGTAGCACATCTCCATGGCGTATATATAATTTCCCACCGGAATAGACGGGATGGCTGAAATGTTCTTTTGTTCCTTTGGAAACCCTGAACGAACTGACCAATGCCATCTTTTCTCTATCACAACGGATCAGTCCGACCTGGCCCTTCTGGTTATATGCGATAAGCATTTTACCGGCCAGGATGGCAGAGCCAATCCCAAAAGAGAGAGAATCTGAGATCTTCCCTGTGCGGGCATCCACGGAAACATAGTTGTGCAGTGCGTTGCTGGAACCAAACAGATAATCACCGTTCCTGACAAAATCCCCGAAAAAGGTGTCAAATCCGATATTCTTCCACAGCACATGGATCTCTTTCCCGTCCGGTGAAAGCTGTGCGGCAACGGCACCATTGCCGGGACCTGCTATCCAGGTCAGATTCGTCCCGTCAAAAAGGGGTGTATTGCACGGCACTTCCCCTTTAAAAGTCAGCTCATAGGTCCACAGTAATTCCCCGTTGCCGGCATCAAATCCCATGATGTTGAACTCCGATGCAGTTACCAGGATCTTCCTCACCGGAAGGGTGATCAATAAAGGCGAACCATAGCCGGCCGTTTCTCCTTTAGCCGGAGAACTCCATATTAACTTCCCCGTAAAACGGTTCAGGGCAACGACGTTGTTTGTTTCTCCCCCCGGTGAACAAAAGAGCTTGTCCCCGTCAAACACCAGCGGCATGGAATAACCAAACGTCGGGTTAATGCCTCCGAGATCGTTGATCAGACTGACCGACCATACCTTTTTTCCGTTATCCGTCTGAAAACATATGATATTCCCTGTCCCGGAAGAGATATAGATCAGGTCGTTCACTACTGCAGGATCGGAATGGGGACCCGGGAATTGGATAGTCCATTCTTCTCCGTAAGAAGTTTTCCATAAAAGCTTTCCATCGAGATCAAACGCAAAGAGATAACCGGTGCTGTCGGACTCCCCGGTAATATACAACCGGTCACCTGTCACGGCCGGGGAACTGTAACCATTTCCCAATCCTTTGATCTCGAAAAGAACGGGAGGACCGTTCCCGGGCCAGGAAAATCCGGTTTTGCCGTGTTCTGCATACCCAGTCCGGAAAAAGACCAGACAAACCGTTATAAACAAAAACCGGAACATGATTTACTTGTTGCTCCCGAGAAGGATTTCTTTCATTTCTTCAGGATCCTTCAATCCCTGGATCCGGATTTGCTTTTCGGCGCCCGGTACCCAGATGACCGTCAGGGGGATACCAAGCTGGTGATCGGGGAGAAATTTCAATAACAAAGCCTTGCCGGAAAGATCCTGGTCTTCATATTTGAAACCTTCTGTTATCTTAATATCCGTATCCACGTCGTATTTGACCGGTATATAATCCTTCTGGATGATCGGGACGATATCGGCATTGTTGAAGGTTTTATCGTTTAACCGTTTACACGTGTTACACCAGGTGGCCTGGACAAACAGCAGGATCGGTTTGTTCTCTTTTTTGGCCAGCTCGTATCCCTCATTCCAGGAATACCATTTCACTTTTTCAGCTTTTGTGAATGAACAGATTACCAGGGTAATCAGCGACAGAAAAAGAATGCGTTTCATATTCAGCAGGGATTAATGTTGTTTGTATTTATTGTTGCAAGATACAACTATTTACAAACACAACACATCTCCCTTTGTTAAAGTATTGTTAAATTTTCCGGCTCCTGGATGTGTTCTGCAATTCCATGGCCCGGGCCATGGATTTAAACCCACCGAGGAAACTGGTTCTGTCCCCGGCCGGTATGGCCGACAACACCTTACGGTAATAACGGTCATTACCCGAATTAATCGTTTTACAAGTCTTTTTTCCGTTTTTGGACAGGGTGATCAGGGTGGTCCTCCGGTTACTTTTTGGAATGGTGCGATCGATCAATCCGTTATTGACAAGGGTTTCGACCGTTCTGCTGACGGTGCTTTTATCGAGGCTAAGACGGGAGGATAGTTCATTCAGGGTGATATTATCGCTCCTGTCGAGTTCCATCAGCACATGGCACTGGGTAATCGTAACGCCGCAACAGCAGCCGGACTGGTTCTGAATACCAAGTTCCCGTTCAAAATGCCGGAGTATGCTCCTGAATTCCCTGACCGGTAATTCTTTCATGACAAGGGAGTATTTAATTTCCTACAACTGTTGCAAGTTACAATAATTGGATGAATCCTAAACGATGAACAGCATTTTTTCTGGTATGCGGGCCTGGACTTTATCTGTGACTGCCTGCCAGAAAAGGTCGTCACGGAAATGATCGCTTTATTTTCCTGATAGCGCTAAAACTTAAAGGAGAACAAGTTCGACAGTTAAAGCCTGCTCATTTTAAACAGCAGGGAAACACGATATGGTAAGTCTTGCTGATGCTATATAAAAAACGAGCCTCGTGGGATAATACACAGGGCTCGTTCTTCCCGCCAAGATAACAAGGATTCTATTTGACCTTTTTATAAACCCCCAATGTAGTCTCCGAAACGGCATCGTCAAGGGTGACGGTTTCATTGAATTCAATCGTTTCCTTATCCTTAAACACCAGATCGATCATCTCCCTGTAAATTGTTCCGCTCCGCATGCTTTTATGTTCCATATAGAGGTGATCAGGGGTTTTCCAGGTGCAGGAATGGTCATGGCAGATACCCGTATTATCAACCGTAAAACAATGCAGTTTTTTATCATACGGGTCATAACCCATCAGGTCGGATGAACGCATTTTCCCAAGTTTCGGATCATCGGCCGACTCCACCCCAAAAACACCAAAGCCGTCCGCAATAGAGTTAAAATTCATATAAGAGGTCAATTTTACCGACTCTTTTTTGTCGTTGGTGTAAGTGAAAGTACCTGACCACTTGCCGACAAATAACTGCAACCTGCTTGCCTCTTCAGGTATCGCCTGCTTCTTTTCCTGTGCTTTTACAACCAGGAAAGTTCCCGTCATCATCATGACAAGAATAAAATATAAACCTAGTCTTTTATTCATTTGTTTTTCTCCTGAATTAAATGGTGAATGTTTCAATTTGCTAATAAAAATGTAAAGATAATCATTATTTAGAAAGATTCCAAATATTATTTAGAAATATTAAAAATAAACTTTATCGCTCTTTGGTTAAAAATAAGGCATACACTTACCATGCAAGTGTTATTCATTGATTTATAGTCATCTGCCCTGATCAAATATTAGACTTTTCTCACAGGGATTTCACGAGATTGGTTGAATGAATGAGGGATGTTCGTCATCTGGTCATCGTTTATGAAGTCGGAACGCACTTAAATATCCTTGTTTTTTTACTTCTTATGTCTATCGTTTAATTTATTTGTACTTTCGGGATACGTTTATAACGAAAAGGGTTTCTTCACAAATGCCAATATGAAATTTTTTAACATACTCAAGATCATTCTGTTGCTTTTTTGTTCTTCGATGCAGGCAGCTTTCTCCCAGGAATCGGTGCTTCCTGCCGGGGGTTTTGCCACCGGAGCCGGAGGAACAGTGAGTTTTTCGGTTGGCCAGGTGCCTTGCCATGTGGTGACCGGAACTGAAGGAACCATCACCGAAGGGGTCGAACAGCCTTATGAGATCCTGATCATGGAAGGGATTGCCGAAGAACCGGGAATTGTTCTGGATTGCAAGGTGAGCCCTAATCCCGCTGAGACTTTTGTAAAGCTTGTCATTGTGAACCACCCTTCTGCCAACCTGAGCTACCAGCTTTGTAACTTAACGGGTATCGTTTTACAAAGCGTGACCATTTCCGGTAGCGAGATGATCATTCCCATGAAGGATCTTTCTCAGGGGATCTATCTCCTTATTGTTGCCGAGAAGGAAACTCCCATAAAGAAATTTAAAATCATCAAGAAATGAATCGGTTTTCTCTCCTTGTCACCAGTTTGCTTCTTTGTACCGGTATCCTGGCCCAGTCGCCTCAGAAGATGAGTTACCAGGCCATCGTCAGAAATGCAGCCGGGAAATTGGTCCAGAGTGCCAACGTCAGTATCCGGATCACTATTTTGCAGGGTTCAGCCACCGGAACACCGGTCTACACGGAGACGCATAACACCGCTACAAATATTAACGGACTTGTTTCCATTGAGATCGGGAGTCTTACGGGTACCGGAAGCTTTGCCGACATCAACTGGGCTGAGGGACCCTTTTTTCTGCAGACGGAGACCGATCCTTCCGGTGGATCGAATTACAATATAACCGGCATCAGCCAGCTCCTGAGCGTTCCCTATGCCCTCTATTCTGAAAAGGCAGGCAACGGATTCAGCGGCGATTACAACGATCTGATCAACAAGCCCATCACCGACGGGTCGGAAACCAAGGTACAGGCCGGGATGAAGATCACCGTTACCGGAAACGGAACAATTGCAACGCCTTACGTGATCAATACACCGGAAAATACCCGACCTCCCGATAACAAGATCGTTCTTACCGCCAGTCAGGTCTGGAGCGTTCCTGCCAATGTCTCAAAGATTAAGGTGGAATTGTGGGGGGCAGCCGGTGGCGGTGGGGGCGCCGGAGTCTATTCCTATTCCTATAACTATAGCCTGAATTACGGCGGGAACGGCGGATGCGGCGGATATGCCGAACAGGAGATGAACGTTGTACCTGATCAGCAGTTCCCCGTTGTGATCGGTTCGGGAGGGAATGCCGGAACCAATGCCATCTCCAACTTTTGGGGCCAATGGTATGGCGATACAAATGGAGGAGACGGAGAGGATACCTGGTTCAGCAGTCTGAAAGCAGCAAGTGGTATGGGAGGAAAAAAAGGCAGCTATTCCCTTTTTCCCGTTCCAGGATTTGCCGGGACAGATAATATCGGTTCCATCACTGCCTATCCCGATCCGTCCGATACCCCCATTCTGAACGTTTTCCAGGGATTACCCCGGTCATACATCTACGACCGGGTGCTGACATCCAAACCAGGGAAGGGCGGTTCAGTCGTTACCGGTTACTCGTTTTTACCCGGTTCGGGTGAGCCGGGCTGCGTTGTGATCACCTTCTGGGAGTGACCCGAACCCAATAAATCCCTGACAACGATACCAAACATCCATGCGGGGTAAAAGCAATTTTTATCCGTTCTTGTTTTCTTTCTTGCTTCTGAGCATCGCCTGCCTGGTACGGTCAGGCATCATTATCGACAAATCCTTTCTCCCCAGGGTTCTTTTTCTGACCCTCCTGCTCCTGATCACCTTCCTGGCAGGTTTCCGGAAAAAGAACTGGTTTGAGGGTACTCCGTTTTTTCTCGCTTTTGTGCTTTTTTATCTCTGGAACCTGCTGAGTTGTCTTTGGGCAATATCGCCGCCGGAAGCCATCATGCAGGCACAGCTGGTCTTCCTCTCCTTTGCCGTCTTTGTGATCATCTCCGGAATCTGCAGGGAAAACCGTGCCTTTGAAAGCATCTTTATCCGGGTGCTTATTCTAACCTTGTTCTTCTCGTTCGGACTGGCCTTCTATAAAATATCCACCCTCACGTATTACAATCCTTACCAGATCTATTCTGTCTGTGCCAATAATAACCTGTATGCAGGGTTCCTGCTGATCTGCTTTCCGCTTCTTCTCACCGGATACAGGCTGCTTAAAGGATTCTGGAAATACCTTTTCGTACTGGCCGGGATCCTTTCGGTGTTCTTTATCATTATCATTCAAAGCAGGGCGATATATCTGGGATTATTCATTGCTGTTATGCTTGCCCTGATAATACTCACTTTCAAATATCGTTCGGTCTTCTCCAGGAAAAATATCCTGACCGGGGCCATTTCCATCCTTATTCTTTTATCAGGCGTGGTCATCTTTTATTCTTCCCTCGATACAACCCGGAAGAATTATTTTCTCAGCAAGATCCCCGTATGGAATTATTTCAAATCATATGAAAACCTCGAGGCGGAAAAGGCAAAGAAGCAGATGGAGGCAGCCGGAGGCGATCTGAACCATATGCCTGAATTCGATTATGCGGAAGATTATTACGAAAATGTAAGTCTCCGTTACATCTTCTGGAAAAAATCCGCTTGTCTGATCCGGTCCCATCCGGTCCTTGGCGTCGGCGCAGGAAACTGGAGACTGGCGGTTCCTTCCTGCAAAGAACCTGTTAATCCCGGGCATACGATAAAGAACTATACTTACAGCCAGCCGCATAACGAATGGATCGGCATTCTTTCTGAGCTTGGGATCGCGGGATTTATTCTTTCGCTCATCGTTTTTTTCCTGTTGCCCGCGACCGTTTTCTACCGTATCCTGTCTGCCGGTCAGAAACCGGGTATCAATTCGGTTTTCTATGCATCGTTCATCATTGGTTATTACGGTTTCGCCTGTTTTGATTTCCCGTTCAGACGGGTTGAACACCTGGTGGTCCTGTTCTCGATCCTTGCTTTTCTGTATACCCGTAGCAGGGTCTCCCGACCGGATAAGACCGCCGGCCCGGGAAAAATTCCGGCACTGCTCTTTTCCATTCTGTTCGTTCTCCTCCTTTTGTTCTCTTTGATGGCCGGATCGGCCCGGATCATAGGTGAATATTACACGTTGAAGATGTTCCGGGAGGAGCGTAAGAACGATGCAAAGGTCATTCAATATTGTCGGAAAGCCGGTAATCCCTTTTACCGGATCACCCCGAACACCTTACCACTCGACTGGTTCGAAGGGGTGGCACAGTACAGGAACGGGAATATAAGTGTCGCGGCCAGATGCTTTGAAAAAGCCCTCCGGTCAACTCCTTATGAAGTAAGGGTCCTGAACGATTATGGCATCGACCTCTATCAGTTGCAAAAGACCGATGAAGGAAAAGCCCTGCTTCTTGAGTGCATCGACATCGACCCGTATTTTGATGACGCAAAATTCAACCTGGCTGCCATCTATTATTTTACCGGAGAAAGGGATAGTGCGTTATTTTATGTCACCCGGTGCAGGGAATCGCAGAAAAAGAAAGATTTTCTGGAGGAGTTGATAAGGTCCGGTTTGTAACCCGGTAAGTATTGGATAATACCATTTTTACCCGGGAATAATATATTAAGAGTATAAATTCATTACTTTTATTTTTGATTTTATTACCGGTATTCCATCTGATCATTCAAATCAAAACAAATAACACATGAAGAAAGTTGGTTTATTTTTATGGGTGTTGCTTTTATTCAACATCACATCACATGCCCAGTCAAAAGTAATTGACTCGACCGGGCTGATGATCATCGAGCGGATGAGTGAGGTGATCACGGAGTTGCAGAGTTGCCGGATCGGGGTAACAACAGTTTATGATATTGCTCATCCTGAGCTCGGGTTGATCAAGTATACGGAGGTTGCCGACATCCTGATGAAAGGCCCCGACAAGCTGCTGATGACCCTTAAAGGAGACAAAGGTGAGCGGGTTTTTTCATATGACGGAAAGGTTTTTACCTATTACTCTTTCGAGAATAACCGGTATGCCCAGATCGAATCGCCGGGAACGATCCTTCATATGGCCGATACCATTTACAGTACCTTTGGGATTGATTTTTATGCCATCGATTTCTTCTACCCTGATTTTATCGATATGTTGATACAGAGTTCCACGGCGCTTACCTTCCTTGGCCGGACTACCATCGATGGGAAGGAATGCTTTCATATTGCCGGCGCGGCGGAAGAATTCACCTATCAGATCTGGATACGTAATGACCCGTATTTTTTACCTGAAAAAGCAGTGATCGTATTCAAAAAGCAAGCCATGAATCCGCAATTTGAGGCAAGCTATACCTGGGAGACCAATCCTGTGATCCCCGATGCGGTTTTTGATTTCGATATCCCGCCCAAAGCGGTAGAGACCAAAGTGATCCCGGTAAAGAAATAACACATTTTTGTTTGAATTGAAAAAGAAGTCGATATGAAAAGGAAAATTAAAATCCATTTGCTGAAAACGGTCATTTCTTTATGTTTTGCAGTAGCAGCTTATCCGTTGATGGTTTCCGCGCAACATTTTCATGGTGGCGGGGGTTTTTCCGGAGGAGGAGGCTTTCATGGTGGGGGCGAATTTCATGGTGGCGGTGATTTTCACGGTGGCGGTGAATTCCATGGCTCTTCTATTTCCGGAATGTCGAGAGATGACTTCCGGACTGTTCCCCACGAAGGATATGATATGCATCCAGGTCCAGGACCGGGACCTGGTCCACGACCTGGTGGTTATTATCATCCATACGGATACTATCATCCGATGCCATATTATTATCACCCGTATCATCCCTATTACTGGGGGCCATACTGGCATCCTCCGGGATTCTTCGTGGCTTCAATGGCCGCCACGGCAATAGCCGTCAATATGGCCGATGCCATGTTTTATTATAATGCCGGAGTTTTTTATACACCTGCTTCCGGAGGCTTCCAGGTGGTTGCTGGTCCTGTTGGTGCTTCGATCACGTTGCTGCCTTCGGGTTATTCGACCGTTATCGTGGATAATTCCACTTACTTTTATTTCGGCGGCACCTTCTACATTCAGGAAGACCCGGGTTACCAGGTCGTATCACCCCCGGCAGGAGCGGTCATAACCCAATTGCCCAATGGCGCCGAAGAGATCGAGCAGGATGGGCAAACCTACCTGAAGTATAACGGAACCCTTTACCAGCCGGTGCTCAATAACGGCCAGGATGCTTATCAGGTGGTTCAACAATAGGTAAGAATAAAAAGTTTATCAGCGATTCAAAGGGTTAAACCAAATTACCGGATCATCATTTTCCGGGTTACCTTCTCATCACCGATCTTCACGGTGAAGGTATAGATCCCCGGTGACAGGCCGCAAAGATCCATCGTGATCAGGTTGTTGCCTTCAGGCATGTTACCGTAATACTGCTGCCTCAGGGTCTGTCCAAGTGGTGTGGCAATAATGACAGTCACCTTAGCCGGTCTTTCCAGCATCAGGGAAAAGCATGTTGCTTGATTGGCCGGGTTGGGATAGTTCTGCGATACCTTGAAGCCGGATCCCGCACTGGTTTCCGGAATGCCGACAAAATACTCCTTCGGGAAATAGAGGTGGTTCATATAATTTTCTTCACCGGATCCTGTTCCCGGTGTAAAATCTTCCTGAAAGACAACATTGACCTTTTGATCCACGATTGGTGCAACCGCAGGAAAAACACACTCCGACCAGGTGAAATTAAAATCGTTGGTCAGGTCTTTAATGCCCGTCCAGCTTAATCCTCCATCGACCGAAGCATTAATGAACAGGTGGCGGTAATAGAATTCACCATCGTAATGTCTCGGGGAGAGAGCCGCCCATACGAGGAACAGGTTATCCTCCGAATCGATGCCGAACTGCGGACCCGTTGTGAGACCCACTCCGTAATTGGGCTGACTGCTGGAGATGGTAATGGTAGTGTCGGGATAAACTTCTCCAACCAGGTAACCACCGGCGATCAGATAATCGAGGGTAAAGCTGCTGACGATGGTTGAATCAAGAGGTGGCATCGTTTCATCCCAATAGATCATTCCCTCTGTGGTGGGGTAGAAGTACCATCCTCCGGGCGGAGTGGTGATCACGTCATAAACCTTCATCATTCTCCCGAATGCCACATGGACCTTGCCCTGTGAATCGAGTGCAATGGCTGAAGTACCGTCACCGCAACCGAATACTGCTGTTTGGTCAGGAAGTTCGAATGGAGAATAAGGCGCCTGGTAAACAACGATCTTTTGCCAGGTGTCGCCGTTATCTTCCGATTTGAATACCAGTCCGTCAAAATGCTCAAAACCATAAGTAAAGGCGATCGTATTCCCGACCGGTTGTGCCCACGAATATTTCAAGGCGGATATGGCAGGGAAATATTCAGGTCCTAGTCCGTCAATGATCACCCCGTTGATCTCCCAGGTCACGCCCCCATCCGACGACCGGTAATAAAGCAGGGCATCATCCTGTCCCTGGTAAGGATCGTCGTAAACGAAAGCAAGAATATGGATATATTCATGATTCGGACCGCTGGTGATCATGGAATGCCAGACCAGGGAATAATAGCCGTCCGGAGGATAGAGAACGCTCTCCAGCCATTCACCCGTACCCTTTGTCTCCCGCCTCAGCACCTTGATTGACCCTTCTCCGACAATATACTGGTAGTGGGCGATGATTTCACCGTTGGGACCCCAAGGTGCGTAGCTGGGAAATCCGTTGTTCGGATCATTGCCCAGATGGGGCAAAATACCGGTCCATGCCGTTCCGTCATAATAGTTATAGGCTGTTCCCCGGTCGGGATTGCCGGTGGCACCTTTATTTATCCAGGTAGCGCCAATGGTGCCATCGGGATATTGATAGATCCGGTTCATCAGATTCCCGGAATTATAGGTTTGCGTATCGTACCAGGTGTTCCCGATAACCGTATAGTTCAAAGGTTTCTGTCCGGGCTGCAGGAGCCTGGAACCAAACAGGACGCCGTCGGGAATGGCCACGACCGGACAAAGCTGTGGAGTGTACATCTGCTTTCCATCGTTTATTTGCCTGACCTGTGCATTGACAGTCGCGGCAATGAATAAGGACAGAAAAAAAAGTAAAGATCTTTTCATGACTTTAACTTTTAAAGGTTGAATAATAAAAACCAAATGCAAGATAATGAAATTCAGAATTAAAATTAAGGCAGAAAAAATAATCTGAGAAATCCCCGCCGCTTCTGGCAGGCCGGTGGAGACTCATTTCCGGAATCCTTTTTCAAGTTATCGGTGTTAGGCTATCTTTCTCCTTTCTCAATGTCATCAGAAGGAATCCGAGCCCGATCAAAAAGAAAACACCGATCGCCACGACCGAATAGCGCATGGAACGGGTACTGTTTTCAATGAGTCCATAAACAAATAGTCCACCCACGGTGGCAAGCTTTTCCATGACATCATAGAAACTGAAAAAGGAAGTATGGTCCGTGGTTTCGGGCAGCATCTTGGAATAGGTTGACCGGGCCAGGGACTGTGCACCGCCCATGACCATACCAATGAAAAATGCGGCGATCATAAAACCGGCTGCATTGGTAATAAAATAGGCGCCAATGCATATAAAGACCCATATTGTCACCGCAATGATGAGGGCCTTAAGATTACCAAGCCAGCCCGACATCCGGGCAAAAAGCCAGGCGCCGAACATGCCGACCAGCTGGATCAACAGGATCGTACCGATAAGGATCTCATCCCCCAGCCCAACCTCTTTCTGACCGTATGAGGCCGCCATGAACATAACGGAAAGCAGTCCCATCATCATGAAAAAGAAACCGATGAGATACATGCTGAGCTTCGCCGATTTTCTTACATAGTTGAAAACCTTATGCAGTTCCTTATAGCCGTTCATCAGCACGCTGGCTCTTTTAATCCTTTTCCGGAATGTATATTTCGGTAACCGGAGGAATGTGATCTGCGAAAAACCGATCCACCAGAGAAAAACGGTTACAAAGGAGATCCGCGGTCCGAGCGTTGAGTGTTCAGGAATGCCGAACCATTGCGGCTTCATTATCATCAACAGGTTGAACAATAACAATATGACCCCGCCAAGGTATCCCATGGAATAACCACGGGCACTGATCCGGTCCTGTTCTTCAGGTTCCGCAATGACCGGTAAAAAAGAATTATAGAAAACGAGGCTCCCGGCATAACCCAGTGTTCCCAGGCCAAAGGCGATGATCCCGATTTCAATATTCCTGCCTGTAAAAAAATATAAGACCCCACACGAAACTGCCCCGATCCAGGTAAATACTTTCATGAAGGTCTTTCTGCGTCCGGTATAGTCGGCCACGGATGCAAACAAGGGTGATCCAGCAGCAATTAAAAGGTAGGCAACCGCAATGGTCCAGGAATATAAGACCGTATTTTCAATGGTTGCCCCGAAAAAGGAAACTTGTGTGCCTGCGCTCGTTTTGGTGACATTGCCGTAATAAATCTGGAAAATGGTTGAGGTAATGGTCAGCTGGTAGACAGAATTAGCCCAGTCGTACATGATCCATCCGCGGATAACTTTCGGATCCCCCTTCCGGATTTCCCGGTCATCATTTTTTCTGATCAACTTCTTAAGATTTTCACTTTAAAGTTAAATGAATTTATGCTAGATGGTAGATGAAACCGATAAAACATTTAATCCAACCATAAGAAGGTTACCAGTGTGAAATTAATATTTTCCGTTGACACATCGATCATAGAGAACGACCGGCCTGATGAAATATCCGGTTATTAGAATCTTTTCTAAAAAAATACCGCTGAGTATTCTTTACTTTTGTCTGTCCATTTAAAAACTTTGTAACCATTTACTTTTTCCCGTGTCTTTGATCCAAAAATTAATTATTAACCCTATGAGAAAACTCTTTGTTTGTACCCTGCTTATGTTCCTGGCGATCCATTCCTTTTGCCAGGAAAATCCTCTCTGGATGAGATATACTGCGATTTCTCCGGACGGACAAACCATCCTTTTCTGTTACAAGGGCGATATATGGTCAGTTCCTTCTGCCGGGGGTACTGCCGTTCCGATGACCCTGACCGATTCCTATGAATATTTACCGGTATGGAGCCATGACGGGAAGCAGATCGCCTTTGCTTCAGACCGCAATGGCAATTTTGATATTTTCGTGATGGCTTCATCCGGGGGAGAGGCACGCCGGCTTACTTATTCCTCGAACCGGGAGCTTCCTGCAAGTTTTACGGCCAATGATAAAGATGTCATTTTTTCGGCTTATCGCCAGGATCTTGTCACCAATGCACAATTCCCAATTTCGATCATGAGTGAACTGTATACCGTGCCCATTGCCGGTGGAAAAGTCACGATGTTACTTCCTACCCCCGCATTGCAAGCGTTTCCGACATCCACCGGCGATAAAATCCTGTTTGAGGATATTAAAGGGTATGAAAATGAATGGCGGAAACATCATACTTCGGCTATTACCCGTGATATCTGGCTCTATGATTTTAATATGAAGAAATATACCCGGCTTACGCAATTCAACGGGGAGGACCGGAATCCTGTTTTTGATTCAAATGATCAGGATTTCTATTACCTGAGCGAGCAGAATGGATCCTTTAATGTTTTTAAAAGTTCTATTACTGATCCTGGAAAATCAACAGCCCTTACGCATTTTATAAATCATCCGGTCCGTTTTCTCAGCCGTTCGAAAAACAATACCCTCTGTTTTACCTTCGATGGGGAGATCTATACACTTAAGCCGGGAGGCGAACCCGGAAAGGTTCCTGTAAAGGTCTTTGCCGATGGCCGTACTCCCCAGGAACGTATTGTTCCCGTCAATGAAGGATTCACCGAGATGAGGCTTTCATCCAACGGGAAGGAATATGCTTATGTGTTCCGCGGGGAGATCTTTGTCAGCAGCATCGACGGCGGTTTTACCAAGCGCATAACCAATACTCCATACCAGGAGCGCAGCGTCAGCTTCAGTCCTGATGGCCGCTCCCTGGTCTATGCTGCCGAAGTGAACAACAGCTGGAATGTTTATACTACGAGCATCGTCCGCAAGGAGGAGCCCTACTTCTATGCTTCTACCGTGCTGAAAACAGAACCGGTCGTGGCCACCGGGGCGGAAGAGTTCCAGCCGGAATATTCACCGGATGGTAAGGAAGTGGCTTATCTTGAAAACCGGGTGGTGCTGAAGGTGATCAACCTGGCCACTAAAAAGACGAGGACCATCATGCCGGCCAATGTGAACTATTCCTATGCCGACGGCGACCAGTATTATCAATGGTCACCCGATGGAAAATGGTTCCTGGTGAATTTTGCCTTCCCCGACAGGATTTTCAGTCCGGAGGTAGGTCTGGTCCAGGCCGATGGAACGGGTGAGATCGTAAACCTTACCCTCAGCGGCTACGATGATTACACCCCGAAATGGTCGGTCGATGGAAAGATGATGATCTGGGGCTGCGACCGTGACGGAGACCGTGCCCAGGGAGGATATCTTTCCAGCGCTGACGTATATGCCATGTTTTTTACCAAAGCTGCATTCGACCGGTTCAGGCTTTCGAAGGAAGAGCTTGCACTGGTAAAAGATCAGGAGGAAAAAGCGGAAAAAGAAAAGAAAAAAAATGAGGAGAAAGAAAAGACCGGAAAGGAAAAGAAAGGCACCAGGGATACCACTTCGGCTTCGAAGCAGGACTCGGTAAAGGTTGTCATTGACCGGGAAAACCTGACCGAACGCAAGTGCAAGCTCACGGTTCATACTTCCGATATCCGGGATTACCTGCTTTCAAAGGATGGCGAAAAGCTGTTCTATCTTACAAGTTTCGAGAAAGACAATGATCTCTGGGTGACGGAGCTCCGGACGAAGGAGACCAAACTCCTGGCCAAACTGGGCATCAAGCGGGCGGGCATGGAGTTATCTTCCGACGGTAAGTTTATCCTGCTCTTTGCTGACGGTAAACCGATGAAAGTTGAAGTGGAAGGCGGTAAAGCCGAATCGTTGAAAACCACCGGGGAGATGTTGCTGAAACCAGCTGAAGAACGCAGCTACATCTTTGATCATTCCTGGCGCCAGTTCAAGGAAAAGTTCTACGTCGAAAATATGCACGGGGTTGATTGGGATTATTACTATACAGCCTATAAGAAGTTCCTTCCCTATATCTGCAATAATTATGATTTTGCCGAGATGCTGAGCGAGATGCTCGGGGAGATGAATGCCTCGCATACCGGCTGCGGCTATCGTGCAAACAGGCCCAATATGGATCAGACCACGGATCTGGGACTTTTCTATGATTATGACTTTAAGGGGCCCGGATTGAGGATTGCAGAGGTGATTGAAGGCGGACCGCTCGACAAGGCTGTTTCCAAAGTCAAGGCAGGCTGTATCCTGGAAAAAATAGACGGGGAGGTCATTTCCGACACCCTCGATTTTTATTCCTTGTTGAACCGTAAAACCGGGAAACTTACTCTTTTGTCACTATTCAATCCGGCCACCGGTGAGCGCTGGGAAGAGAGCCTGAAACCCGTCAGCATCGGGGAGGCAAACGAACTGCTTTACCAAAGGTGGGTAAAGAACCGCCGTAAAGAAGTGGATCAGCTTTCGGGGGGTAAGGTGGGATATGTTCATGTGCGTTCGATGGATGATGCAAGCATGAGAACCGTTTTTGAGGAGGCCCTCGGCCGTAACTTTGAAAAGAAGGCATTGATCGTGGATACGCGATTTAACGGAGGCGGGAATATCCATGAGCAACTTTCCGATTTTCTCAGCGGGAAGAAATATATAGATATTGTCCCCCACGGACAGTATGTCGGTTCCGAGCCATACGACAAATGGGTAAAGCCTACCATCGTACTCATCGGAGAGAGCAACTATTCCGATGCCCATCTGTTCCCGGTAGCCTATAAACTGAAGAATACAGGAAAAACCCTTGGCATGCCCGTTCCCGGTACCGGGACTTTTGTGTGGTGGGAAACCCAGATCGATCCGACGCTGGTTTTCGGAATTCCGATGGGCGGATGGCGTACCCCTGACGGAAAGTTCTGTGAGAACAACCAGATGGAACCAGATATCAGGGTTCCCGACGATCCGGGAATCCTTTCCTCAGGCCGTGATCAGCAAATCGAGGAGGCGGTAAAAGAATTGATGAAGCAATAAAACCATCATTACCATTTGTCATTTCCGGACCTTCTTCCTTTGTATTTTTATAAAAACTGGATAATCCAGTGAACCGCCGGAACAATAAAAAATGATCGAGTATCCCTATTTTACTTTCGTCAACGTGTAGGTAAACGTACCACGTTCGGTCGTGGTATCGTCCGCCATCCGTAAAACCATGGGGCCATTTCCCGTGATCGGGTTACTCGACATGGATATCGGACCCGTGCTGAAGGTAACCTCTTCCCGGATGGTATCAGCCCCCCCTAGGACCGGGAAAACCAGAAGGAATTGTTTGTTGGTGAAAGTGACCTGTCCGCTCTCGACGGTTCCGTTCACCATCACATTGTTGATGGCCGTCTGACCCATCAGAAAGTTGCTGGTTGAGCTGAAGGTTGAACCCTGACACACGGTATGCGTCGTCCCGGTCACACCGAAGGAATAGACGTGCGGATAGGTGACAAATACGGTTGCCACGGTGTTATAATCAGCAGTCACGTTGGTTTGATCGTTATTCTCCTCATTTTTCTTTTTACAGCCGTATGTCGCAAGGACAATGATGGCAAGGAGCAAAGAGATGAATTTGATTGTTTTCATATTCAAAAAATTTATATGGTAAAAATAAAACAAAAAAAAAGCAAAATCAAGTTTTTATCTTTTCAGGAAGATGTCCGGCAGCGAAATATTTTTAGTACCTCCCTTTTCCAACCTTCGATCAGCAGCAGGAGGCAAATCCGAAATGAGAGAATACAGGCAAAAGGACAATGCCGTTCTTTTAACGGAGACTAACTATTGTTTTTAACACAAACCTTGCGTTTACTCTCTTTTTATTTTACTTTTAGAAGATTATTACAGCTATTTGATTCAAGCCGATCTTTGTTGACTTGAAAAGTGATAAACGGAGGTAATTATGAAAAGAAAGTCATGGCTGAAGCGCCTCATTTCAGGAATGTTCATTATCATGCTGGTTATCCCGGGATGGTTAATGGCACAACAAAATAATCCGGCGCAGCAGAAAACCCAAAAGGAAGATTCTGCAAAATTTTACATCAATAAAGGGAACATGCTCCGTCAACAAAGGAGGTTTGAGGAAGCGCTGAAAGCATTTGCGAATGCCCGTAACTTCCAGCCCTCTAATGAAGGTGCCATTATCGGACAAAGATCCGTGTATTATGAGATGGGCCGCACGGATGACGGATTGAAAGTTCTGGACGAATGGGTAAAGATCGAACCGAAGAACACAAAAGCCTGGCTCTACATCGCGTTTGACCAGGCCGAAATGGGTAATCCCGAAAAATCCCTGAATGCCTTTGATATGCTCATCGAGCTTCAGCCGGATTCACTCAGCAACTGGATCGGAAGAGCTCAGGTGCTTCTGATGCTCAAACGTTACAATGAAGCGTTAAAATCAGCTGAAAAAGCAATCTCCAAAGAGTTGAAAGCAGAACCAGTGACATTGTTTCTCAAATCCTATTCCCTGGCCAAGCTTGGCAAGTATGAAGAGGCGCTCACCGCCATCAATAAGGCCATTGCGCTTTCTCCAAAGTCTTCTGAAGGAATTTATAACCGTGCATGTATTTATTCACTTAAAGGAGATAAGACCAATGCCCTTTCCGACCTGAAGAAAGCCATCGAAATGAACCCATCTTTAAAGGAAAGGTCGCGACGAGATGAGGACTTTAAAAGTCTATACAACGATGTTGATTTTAAGAAACTGACCGAATAGGTATTCAGTGGCATCTGTCCGGCAGTTCCCTGTCAAGCACGATGCCGGGAATATTCTTTCCTAATTCTGCAAAATTGGTTGTTGGACTTTGTTCTGGTGAAACCGGTACCCTGCTGATCTGATATTGTACTTTCAACTAAAGCCAAAAAAAAGGCTGTCTCAAAAGTTTGAGACAGCCTCTACAAAGAATCAACGGTAGATATATTGAGCAAGGGGATTATTCGAAATCAGCAACAGCAGGAATGATCGGGGCCAGGGTCTGGTTGTCAACCATCATATTATCCGGGCTATCTGAAAAATCAGCGGCCACCGGGATTGAAGGTGCAAGATTGGCATTCATTAACATTTCAGCACTTACCTCTTCAAAGTCTGCTTCGGCAGGGGTAACAGGGGACAGCATATTAAGATTCGTTTCAACCATCATCACCTCTTCAAAGGTTGCTTCGGCAGGCGTAACAGGGGCCAGATTTTTTACAATGGTTGCCGGGGCGGGGACTGGGGTGGGGTTTGGGGTGGTATTGTTTTCTGCAAAAAGAACATTGACTGAGAGGGTGAGGGCTGCTGCGAAGATTACCGTTGTTGCTTTCATGATTTTTTTGTTTGACGTTGATGAAGCAAAATTAATCTGAAACCGGGCGGAGGTACAGGGGTACTCGATGGAAGGGATTTCAATCCCCGATGAACCAGGGACAAAAATCGATGAAAACGGGTCGGGTGGATTTCACCGGGACATATTTTCATCAAACCTTCCCAGTGAAGCCAAAATTTATTTACCTTTACAAGTATATCAAGATCAAAAATCCAAGATCCTTATGAAAACAAAATATTTGCTTATTATGTTATCCGCTTTGATGATTCTGTCGGCCGGATGCAAGAAGAAGAAAGAGGAACCCGTTTATTATTACGCTTATGCCGATATCAAAGGTGTGAAACAAACCTTTAAAACCACCGGTTCGTTCGGGAAGTTATGCCTGCAATCAGGGGTTTGCAATACTTTTTATGCCGATCCGCAGATCACAGCTGTGAATTCACTGATGGTTGGCCTTCCGGTGACCGTTAAAGCCGGGGTTACCTATACCAGCGACTCTTCGAATACCAAGATCGTTTATTTTGATCCTTCGGGGCGCGGGTATTTCTCTTCCTGGGGCGACAGTCTGACCATTACGGTTACCAGATGGGATGGACATGGTGGCACCGGTTCAGGAACCTTTTCCGGTAAACTCCGGTATTCGGGAACGAAATCTTTAGTCGACTCACTCTATATAAAAAATGGTTCCTTTTCTTCACCAATCTGGTTTGTAGTTCAGAAATAAAGGAAGGAGGGTTCATTCAGGCTGGCGCCGGTTTTCATGTCATCCCCCACCCTTAAATTCAGATGATCGGCATTCTGATTTTAATTATTTTTGAAGCGCATGAGGGAATGATTACCTTTTACCACAATCCCGGTTTAAGCAATAAACCGATCCCTGGAAACTTCTTTCAAAGATAAAAGTAAATATTACCGGATTGATTCATTTTATCAGGGATAAGAAAGTGTTCCCTAATCCTGAGATGGCAAGACTTTATAAAATACAAGCAAAGGCACTAAAGAAAGCTGTGAAAGTTCGTGGCTGGTAAAAAAGTACATGAAGGGGCACAGGGTGGATAGAAGCAGCCTGCCACTGGTCTGTTGTTATTCTGGGAATATCACTACTTTTGATCCTGAAGATTTTTAGCAACTGTCGCATGAGCTCAATGCTTTTCAATTCGGCTATATTTCCTTCCCGTTATATCCAGGGACCGGGAGCCATAAAGCTCTTACCGGAATGGATCCGGCAACTTGGTACAAAAGCAATGATCGTTGCAGGAGGCAGCGCGATCAGGGAAATCATTCCGGGTTTTCCCGAAGGGTCGCGGAATGATATTATCGTTGAAGCTTTTAGAGGGGAATGCACCCAGGCGGAGGTCGACAGGATCATGGCGGTTGCTGCAAGCGGAAAGTGTGACGTGATTGCAGCGCTTGGTGGGGGAAAGGTGATCGATACGGGCAAGGCGGTGGCTGCTGCCTTGAATGCAAAGAGCATCATTGCTCCGACTATAGCCTCAAACGATGCTCCCTGCAGCGCGATCAGCGTTATCTACACCGAAGCGGGCGCTTTTGATCGCGTGTTGCACCTGAAGCAAAATCCCGATCTGGTGCTGGTCGATTCAGAGATCATCGCCAGGGCACCGTTACGCCTGCTTGTTGCCGGCATGGGCGATGCCCTTTCAACCTGGTTTGAGGCCGATGCCTGTCAGTCATCCAACTCCCCGAATGAGGCGGGTGGCTACTCCACGAAGGCAGCCATCACCCTGGCCAGGCTATGTTATGATACCCTTCTGGAATATGGATTGCCGGCGCTGGAGAGTTGCAGGGCGAAAACCGTCACCCCTGCCCTTGAACGGATCATAGAAGCGAATACCCTGATGAGCGGGCTGGGCTTTGAAAGCGCAGGGCTGGCCAGCGCACACTCCATCCACAACGGACTGACCCAACTACCCTCTACACACGCTTTCTTCCATGGCGAAAAGGTGGCTTTCGGTGTACTTACCGGTCTCTTCCTTTCAGACAGGCCGGCCAGACTGATCGATGAGGTATATTCCTTCTGCGACTCGGTGGGATTGCCGATCACCCTGGAACAGATCGGGGTGATCGATCCTTCGGAAGAAGATCTGCTAAAGGTCGCTACCGCAGCCTGTGCCCCCTGGGAATGCATCTGGCATGAGCCCGTAGAGATCACTCCCGATCGTGTGGCCGGAAGCATCAAACTGGCAGACGCACACGGAAGATTTATTATCCGAAAATGAAGGCTCTTCCGTCCGGTAATTTCCTGCATTGCCTGGGATGTAATCCGCAATCTGTTAAATAATTACGTCCCGGGGGTTCCGGTTTTCCGCCGGATAAAGTCGTTGAAGGCACGTTCTCCTTCTTCGTTCCAGTATTGTTCGTAGTAACTCCATCGCGCAGCAGGGTCGGTGCTGCCGGAATGCATGCGGTTGCCGCGCCACCAGGTGCCGAATTTATGTCTATGGCTGCCGCGATGATGGCCGTGATGACCACAGCCGAGGAGCACCCTGGCGAGGATGGCCAAACCGACAGCCTGCCAGTAGGTGATGACGCCCAGGTGGAAGACGACGGGCATGAGAGCGTTCCAGAGCCACATGATGATGGCACCGCAAAGGAACATTAGACCAACGATTCCGATTACGCCAAGGATCATCCAGGCGGGATGCCAATGGCGACCATTGCAGCAACGGCTTGTATGTGTTCTGTTTTCAGTTGTTTCCATTGTTATTGTTGTTTTGGTTCAATAATATCTTGTGAAGTTTCGAAAGGGCCCGGTGTTTGCGTGAAAGCAGGGTGCCCACGGGGATTTCCCATTCGTCGGAAAGCTCCTCATAGCTGCGCTGCTCGAACTCGGTGGCAAAGATCACGGCCTGTTCGTCGGGCCTGAGCCGCGCAATGGCTTCCCTGAGCCGGGTGGAGTCAATGTTGCTGTAATCGTTTTCTTCGTCTGTTTCATCGGTCATTGTATTAAGCAGATAATTCCCTTTTTTCTGGTCCGCGAAACTCTCGATGGACACGCTGCGCTGCTTCTTCCGGAGGCTGTCGATGATCCTGTTCCTGAGGGCCCGGTAAATGTAAGCACTGAGATTCAAGATCTGGGTGTTGGGATCCAGCCGGTCGATGATCCCCAGGGCAACATCCTGTATGATATCTTCGGGTGAGGCCCCGAAAAAGCGATCGTCGAGGTTCTTCTGCACGAAGCTTACGAGCTTGCTGTATTCCTGGCGGAAGAAGGAGTCGATTCTGCTCTTCTGGGAATTTGGGTTCATGGGGGTGTAGACGGGGAAGCGGGGTTTTATTGCAGGGAAAGGTATAAAAAATCGTGAAGGTTCCGACGAGTGTGACGGCCGTCATGGATTTTATATTTAATTTTGACCGGGAAGTTTTTCAGTGACACTTACAACGTAAATACTAGGAATGATGATCATTGGACTTTAAATGGATAGAATATGAAACTCAGAAGCATCAAAATCAAATCCTTCATGACGGTGGCTTTACTGTTACCTGTAATGGCGTTTTCCCAGAAGACAGACAAACCGGTTCCAGATCAATCAGACAGGGTCAAAAAAACAGACTCTGTCTGGTATTATGGTTTGGATCTTTCGCATTTAAGAATTACTGACGGTGCAAAAATACCCCGTAGTCAAAAATATGCCCTGGTTTATCCTCCGGCATGGATCGGATTTGTTGCAAAGGAATTACCTCCATATAATTATGTTCAACCTGCTTTACAAAAAAGAACCTTTTACTATGTTCAGGACGAAGTACAAAATAATACTCAAAAAGTAAATTCCAACTTTATCATAGGAGTTAATTATTCATTCCCCATTGATACGGTCTATAAGGCGGTAAAGTCCTATACTTTAAGCAGAACATCAGGAATTGGTCTTGTGATCATAGCCGAGAACTTCAATAAGAATTATGAATCGGCTTCCATCTGGGTTACTTTCTTTGATATTAAAACCAGAGATGTTTTGTGGGTAGTGAAGGTGACGGGCAGATGTTCAGGTATGGGATACACCACCCACTGGGGGACCGGTATTGTTGACGGATTTAAAAATTTCATCAATTCAGTTTACTGAAAGCACAGCACCAGGCTCAACTGACTTATTTGCTCAGAAAAGCAAATTTTCCATTTCCTGAAAGTAATGTGTGTTTACTTGTTCCAGCTGAGTGATCCCAAGCGGGGAACAAGCAAGTCAGGTGTCATAAAAACAGAGTTTGGGGGATTTTATCTTCCGCTTATTTGAAAAACACTTGTTTCGCAATAGCGGGAAGCAAATTCAATCCAGTATCCGGTTTGTGTGGCTGAAAGGGACAACCGATCATTGCGTAATCACGAGGGTACGCCTTATAACCCTGGTCCCTACATACCAGTAAAATCTCCCGGGTTTGAAGTTGGCGGCGGGTATTTTCATTTCGCGGATCCCGGGCCGGATGCCTCTCCACCAGGCAAGTTTGTGGCTTGATTCCGAGATAATGTAAAGATTGGTAAAGCTGTCGGTTTTCTGCTTCCACCTGAACAGGATTTCCTCTCCCCTCTTAATTGTCATGTTGTCGGCGGGTGTTTCCAGTTCGATGGGCATATTGGCGGTAACGGCCGGCGCAGGAGAAAGGGTTTTTTCAGGTGCCTGTGGTTCAGGAATAGCCGGGATGGGTTTCGATAGAGCCGGTTGCCTGACGGGTAGTTTTTCGACATTTTTGGCAACAGGTTTAAGGTTCTCTGATTTCTGACCGGTAGGGGCCGTTCTTGTGACAATGAACCAGATCAGTACCCCGGCCACCAGCACGATGATCCCTAAAACAATGTACGTGACCCCGGGAAAATGGGTTTTATCCTTTTCACCCACATCCTCCTGGGCCTTCTGTATGATCTGGGCGATCTCATCTTCTCCCTCCGCATTGAACAGGGAAGGGAATGACTTGCGGAGCCTGAATTTTCTCGCAAACTCCCGGTCGTTTTCAAGCCTTTCTCCAAAATCCTTAGCTTCGTCGGGCTTAAGCTTGCCTTTCAGATACTTTTCAATGAGTTCAATATCGGTGCCTGCGGTTTTCATTCAACAGGGATTTACCGGTACAGGAAATACATTTGATCCGGAATTTAATGTTTCAAAGGTATCACATTATTCCTGAAATTCAATTTAACGGACTTTCCTCCACTTCCATGCGGAGAAGCCACCGGTAATAAAAAAACCGGGCACGGAGGAATTTGACTTTTTCTTACTATATTTAGCGGTGGTATTTGTCAGAATAAAGACCTTCATGAATAGTTCTTTATTACCTTAAATGATGGCCGGGGCATTCCAACAGTCATATCAGATCAAAATCAACCAAACAAGAAAGGAGACTTTTACATGAGAAAAACGGTACCTGTTTTTGCAGCAAGCATGATCATGCTTTTAACTTTCCTGAGCTTCTCCGTTGCCGACCTTGATCCTGCTTATATCAAGGCTTTCGGATACGGGTCTATCTGCGTGTCCAATAACGGATACCCTGCCTTTGCAACCTATGATCCTTCCCAGTTTGATTTCCACGACGGGAAATTTTTCATCAAGGCAAAAACCCAGTTTGACCTCAGGGTCTTTCTTCCCGAAGGTAAAAACTATGGGGATCTTATCAATGATTTCGTCAAAAGGAAACCTCATGACAGGGACAACCGTTCCGACAAGATCATTTGGCGTGTCTTTGCTTCCCATGACAAGAACGGGAACAAGATCTATGAAAAGTTCCCGCCATCCCCCCAGGAAATGCTGAGCGAATTGTCGTATATGACCTCCCCGAAGGAATTGTGTTTCGCCTCCCTCAATGCCATGGAGGTCATGGACTGGAAAACCTCCGGCGTTAAATGGAATGATAATAAGACAAACCTGTCAATGCTTTGCGGAAGCTGGCTTTTTGCAGCGAAGCCAGGTTGGCAATTATACATCGTCCATACGGTAGGCTATCTAACCCTCCACCAGGGTAATGACCATTATGTGGTTGATGTTCCTATATGCACTGCGCTTGTTGAGATAAAGTAAGACGGATCCCGAAGATCATATTCTCATTTTTTTAGTCATGAAAAACAACTTTTATCAGCGATGAAATACCCGGAAGTGAGGAACTATATCAACGGGACGTTTGTTCCCGCAAAGACCACACGAACCATTGATGTCATTTCTCCTGTCGATGGAACGCTCCTTTCAAAAGTCCCCCTTTCTTCCGCCGAGGATCTTGATGATGCAGTAACGAAATCGCTACAAGCCTTTGCGATATGGTCAAAAATTCCGATCAAGGAGCGTGTCCAGGTCTTCTACAGGTATAAAGTGCTGCTCGAAAAAAACCTGGCCGGGTTATCACAGCTTATCCAGGAAGAAAACGGGAAGACACGGGATGAAGCAAAAGCCGAGATTGAAAAGAGTATTGAACTGACTGAATTCGCTTGCTCCCTTCCGCAAATGACCGGTGGTGAGATCCTTGAAGTAAGCAAGGGAGTGGAGTGCCGTACGGAAATATGCCCGGTAGGTGTTGTTGCCAGTATCGTGCCATTCAATTTTCCAAGCATGGTTCCCAACTGGACCATCCCGAATGCTCTGGTCCTCGGGAATACCATGATTCTGAAACCCTCTGAAGTTGTTCCCCTGAGTGCAATCAGAATTGCCGTATTGCTTGAAGAAGCGGGACTACCGCCAGGTGTGTTCAATATTGTGAACGGTGACCGCAGCATTGTGGAGGCCATTTGCGACCATCCCGGAATTGAAAGTCTTTCATTTGTTGGTTCAACCAAAGTGGCCAAAATCGTGTATGCCAGGGCCACCTCTAATTTTAAAAGGGTTCTGGCATTGGGTGGGGCAAAAAATCACCTGATCGTGCTGCCCGATGCCGACCCATTGATGACTGCTACAAACGTGGCTGCATCCATGTCGGGATGTGCCGGACAACGTTGTATGGCCGCTTCTGTGATGGTTGCCGTCGGGGATTGTGACTCCATCATTGAGCTTGTTTGTGCAGAAGCAAAAAAAATCATCCCTGGCCAGAATCTGGGATCAGTGATTTCCAAAACAGCGAAAGACCGTATTGAAAGATATATTGATGAAGCTGAAAAACAAGGAGCCAGGATCCTTGTTGATGGCAGGAATACGGTTGTACCGGGAAAAGAAAACGGATTTTATGTGGGACCGACGGTCATCGACCAGGTTTCCCCCGGAATGAGCGTAGCCTCCGAAGAAATTTTCGGACCGGTACTCTCCATAATCAAGGTGAATAACCTTGAAGAAGCACTATCCGTTGAAAATTCAAACCCGTATGGGAATGCAGCAGCAGTCTTCACCCAAAGCGGCGGAATAGCAAAGTATGTGGCTGACCGTGCCAGTGCAGGCATGATCGGAGTGAACATTGGCGTACCGGTCCCAAGGGAGCCATTCTCCTTTGGTGGCTGGAATGAATCAAAATTCGGGGTGGGTGATCTTACCGGAAAAAGCTCCATTCATTTCTGGACGAAGCTTAAAAAAACAACCACAAAATGGAATCCCGAAGCAGGAACAAACTGGATGAGTTAGAAAGAAAAAAATATAAAAATCCAACCGATGTCCGAGAAAATAATATCTCAGCAGGAAAAAGAAATCATCGCTCAGAACAACTTTGATTATACCCTGTTCTCATGGTCAAAACAGTCGGGGCTTAGCCCTGTCAATGTCCGCTATGCCAGGGGGGTGTATCTTTATGATCACGACGGGAAGCGGTACCTCGATTTTTCATCCCAGCTGATGAATGTAAATATCGGGCACGGTCATCCCGCCGTCAGGGAGGCCGTTTCAAAGCAGATGGATGAAGTCAGTTATGTGCATCCCGGAATGATCACCAAAGCCAGGGGTGAACTGGGGAAAAAGCTGGCTGAAATCACACCCGGGAACCTGACAAAGACGTTTTTCACCCTGGGAGGGGCGGAAGCAGTCGAAAATGCGGTAAAAATCGCAAGGATCTACAGCGGAAGGTTCAAGATCATTACTCAATACCAGTCTTTTCATGGGGCTACGTATGGCGCTTTCTCGGCAGGGGGTGATCCGCGCCGGCATGCTGTTGACAGTCAGGCGGCGCCCAATTTCTTTCACGTTGAGAATCCATACTGCTACCGTTGTCCCTGGAATAGCAAAACGCCCGGGGAGTGTGCAGACATTTGCTCGGCACATGTTGAACGGGTGATCAGATATGAAAATCCCGGAAGTGTGGCTGCCATATTGTTTGAAGGGGAATCCGGTTCTTCTGGATGCATCAAATATCCCCCCGGGTACTGGCAAAAAATAAAAGCAATCGCCGATAAATACGGGATTCTGATCATCGCCGATGAAGTTATGAGCGGGTTCGGCCGGACAGGAAAAATGTTCGGTATTGAGCACCATGGGGTTGAACCCGATATCCTTTGCATGGCAAAGGGTCTCACTTCAGGATATATTCCGTTGGGAGGTATTGTTGTATCTGAGAAAATCGCAAAGCATTTCGACGACAAGCTCCTTCCGCTGGGGTTGTCCTATTCCGCACACCCTGTCGCATGTGCCGCTGCAAATGCGGTTATTGACATTTATGAAAAGGAACATCTTGTGGAAAATGCCGCCCTCATGGGAAAATATCTTGAAGACCGGGTCGAAGAACTGAAAAAGAAACACAGATCCATAGGTGACTTCCGGAATACAGGATTGTTAGGCTGTATTGAACTCGTGAAAAACAGGGATACCAAAGAGCCTATGGCTCCGTGGAATGCAAAACCAGGAGAAATGGAGATCATGAATCAGGTTGCTGCCAGGATCCGGGAATTGGGAATGTATACCTTTGTCCGCTGGAACTGGATTTTCATAGCACCTCCTTTATGCATCACAAAGGAGCAGGTCGATGAAGGATTGCAAATCATCTCCAAAGCCATCGCAATAGCTGACGATTATTGTTATTGAATATCCTATATAGCCTGATTTTTACCTGATCGTTCTACAACGATCTTACTCACAGAAGTTCTTTCACCGTATCCTTAGCCGGCAGTTTCTTAATGATAGGCAAAGAAAAGTACTGGCGGAATTAACAGGAGACAGCCAAGGATAAGGAAGATAGCCGATAAAGGCAGCATAAACCTGACCCATTTGTCATAAGGTATATTACCGATGGCGAGGACACCCATGGTCACGCCGCTGGTTGGAAAAATATTGGTAAACAACCCGTCGCCAAGCTGGTATGCCAGGACTGCCGTCTGGCGTGTGATCCCGATGAGGTCACTCAAAGGCGACATCAGGGGCATGGTAAGGGCTGCCTGTCCTGATCCCGACGGGACAAAAAAATTCATAAAGCCCTGGAAGAAGAACATCATCTGGACCGAGACCGCCTTTGGGACCAGTCCCATGGTACCGGCAATTCCATGGAGGATGGTATCTATAATCTTGCCGTCGGTCGCCACGATGAGCATTCCACGGGTAAGGCCAATGACAAAGGCTGCTGTCATCATGTCGCGGGCACCATCGAGGAAAGCCCCGATAACCGTATTGGAAGGAAGGCGGAAAAAGACAGCGGCAAGGATCCCCATGGCAATGAATAATCCTGAAATTTCGTTGATATACCAGTTCCAGACGTTCACTCCGACAATAAGCAAAACAAGGGCAGCAAAGAAAATGATCAGCACAAGTTTTCTTTTCAGGGTGAAGGTAAGATCTTCAGAGGTATGATAAGAAGTCAGATCCCTTTTACGGTCTAATTCATAAACCAGGCTGCTTTGAGGATTCCTTTCAACTCTCCGGGCATAGAGCATGACAAAGATGATGGCAGCGGTCATCAAGATAAGCCAGACGACAATTCTGTACTGCCATCCGCTGAAAATCGGGATCTCTGCGATACCCTGGGCAATTCCGATGGTAAACGGGTTGCTGAAAGCACCGGCAAATCCTGACGCTGCACCGATAAACGGGATGGCAACACCGGTAAGGGAATCATAACCCATGGCCATGGCCAGCGGGATGGTGATAAGAATAAAAACCATCACCTCCTCGCTCATGCCAAAGGAAGCACCGCCCAGTGAAAAAAGGAACATGATGATGGGAATAATGAATTTCTTGATCGATGGATTTTTCCTTGTGGCTTCCAGGATGCTTGATAACCCTGCATTGATCGCCCCGGTCTTGTTAAGTACCCCGAATGCGCCACCGATAAGCAGTACAAACGCAATGATCTGCGATGCAGAGATCATACCCTTGATGGGAGCCGTGAGCAGATCCATCAATCCCTGGGGATGTGACTCCATTTTGTGATATGTCCCTGGAACAACAACCTGCCTGCCTTTATATTCGTGACGCTCAAATTCTCCGGCAGGAATGATCCAGGTAAGAATAAGAAACAGGATCAGGATGGTGGAGACAATAATCAGCGTGTGAGGGATCTTTTTCTTTTCCATTGACAATCTTGTTAAGGGGGTGATCTGAGAATCTGCAAATTTATTTTTATTTTTTATTTTATCATTTTATTAAATATTTTCGCATTTATTCAGACGCATGATGCCATGAACTGGCTAAATTTGGAGAGCCTGGGGATTATTTACCGGAAATAATAAGACCGGATTTATTAAATATTTACTATCTTTGAATAAACGGAAGTCAAACCAAAAACCCTGAACCTATGAAAAAAATTTTATTTTTTCTTGCAGTAATGTTGCTTTTCATTACAGAAAGTTACTCCCAGGCATCTTTTAACACAGGGGCCCTGGAGGTTGATGTGAACCAATATGGAAGGATTCGGCTTTTTACTCCAGATGGCACGAGGCATCTGCAACGCGCTTCGATTTTAGTCGGAACATCGCCAACCTCTGTGTTTGACTACACCAATGATGCAGAGGAATTGGACCCGACCGTACTAGTCCCTAATCCTTTGCTGAGTGATTATGAAATCTATGGCGCCTATGACAACTCTTATTCCTCCTTACCTCCTGCCGTTGTTGAAAAACTGAATGCTTACGGATGGGAAAATGCAGGTTATACCATTATCAAATTCAATATAACGAATGCTGAAGTGGACGCCATCACTGCGCTGATAGGCCTGGATATAATTCCTGAATTAAACGAGGAGTATGGATTCGACAGTGTTTCGTACAACAGTGCTGAAGGAGTTATCCGTTTTCACCGGGGTAATCAGGAAAATATGGGAATGAAGCTCCTTTCCGCATCCCTTTCATCCCTCTATTCTTTTGAATGGTATGACGGGTATACGGAAGATACGGCTTACTGGAGCTGGATGAACTACGGATCGCTGCAGCCTTTATATGCTTCAAATACTCTTGATGGACCGGTTACAATTACTTCGCAGAATTCGGTTGTCCTGGCTCCGGGGCAATCATGTGATGTGTTTTATGCATTGGCACTCGGAGCGGATGAGCAGACAATGTTGGCTAACATTGCAGCAGCAGTGGAAAAGTATGAATCGGTGTTCGTTTCCGTTGAAGATATTGGACTTTCCGTAAATGAATTCAACCTTGGGCAAAATCACCCCAATCCTTTTAATCATTCAACCACAATCAGTTACCAGTTGCCGGATGTTGGGTTTGTAAGTTTGAAGATTTATAATGCCATCGGAAATGAAGTGGCTACTTTGGTCAATTCAAACCAAACAAAAGGTTCATACACCATTCATTACGATGCAAAAGACTTAACCAGCGGTGTGTATTACTACAAGCTCAGGTTTAATGATCAGGTCAAATCAAACAAAATGTTCCTGATCAGATAATCGAATTGATCTTATCAAAGACGTGTGACTCATTACTTATGAAGCCCGGGCTTTTCAAACAAAGTCCGGGCTTTCTTATGTTCTACAGCTTGATCTGCACGATCGTCATGGCATGCGGACTGACTCCTGTGATCCAGTCTTCCGGGTTAGACCCGTCCAGGTTGGACCGGATGATCTTTCCGTCTGGAGCCGAGTTGGAAATTTTATACCCCCAAAAGAGCTTATTGCGTTCATAATCGATGGTGACACCCCAGGTGGCTTTGGTCCCGTAATCACCTATCTTGACCAGATCGGTACCGTCAATATTGCACATGTATATGCCATTTTCGGGAGCAACAGTACCTGCAGCCGCATAGAGGGCCATGTAGGTTTTCCCGGTCTTGAAATCAACCTCAATTGCAGTTCCGTCAACATCCGGGATCAGCTCGGTGAGCCCGGTCCCGTCAAAATTCACGGACCAGTATCCGCCGCTGTAATCCGTTTTATCATTGACGAGGTAGATCTTATTGGTGGCCGGGTCGTACTGCATGTCGATGGGGTATTCCGGCGGATTGCCTCCCGTATTAATGAATACTTCGGGATTAGTACCGTCAAGGTTTGCCCGGTAGATCCCGCCGGTGCGGCCCCAGTAAATTTTATCCCCGAGTACAAAGATTGCTTCAGCATCTCCGACGATCTCCTGCCCGGGAACATTGGCATCAAGAATCTTCTGAGGATTCTTGCCGTCCGCATCAAACCGGTAAATGGCCTTGACGGAAAAGTCGGTTATGTATACTTTCCTTTGAGCGGTATCAACGGCAATTCCATATGGTCTCTCCATGTCTGTAGCGACAAAATCCTGGATCATTGGTGCAGTAGTGTCCATAATGACCATGTGCCCGTTCCCGAAAGGCGTTCCCCTGGAAGTAAAGTAAAATACCTGGGTCAGACCAGCCAGAGGATCCTTGACATTCACGACCATGGTTTTGACCAGCTGATTATAGTAAACCGCATTGTTCGGGGTACAGGTCAGTTTGACATTGTACAGGCCAGGTACCGGATAACTGGTCTTCGGGTTGGCGTCAGTTGAAGTCTGGCCGTTCCCGAAATCCCACGAATACCCCACGGCATTCAACGATAAATTGGTAAAGGTGACCTGGCATGGCGCGTATCCCTGGTTATCGGCTTCAAAACTGAAATCGGCCTGGGTGCTTGCAGCAGGTGTGCCCATGTCCTTTTTTTTGCATCCTGTTGCGAGTGTCAGAACGAACAGGGTCCAGATGAGATATGACAGATTTCTTTTCATACGTTTCTACTTTATCAGATTGTAAAATGATCAATAACCGGGATTCTGGGTCATCAGCATATTGGTTTGTAACTCGCTGAGCGGGATCGGGAACAGGGTGTAGTTCTGATCGATCCCCAGCACCGTGGTAGCTCTTTTTGTCCTGACAAGGTCGGACCACCTTTGGCTTTCAAACGCAAACTCATGCCTGCGTTCGTTCTCAATGATCAGTTTGAGTTCAGGGTAGTCAGTGGCTGTGGTGGGCGGCAGAACGGCGCGGGCTCTAATGATGTTCACATCATTTCTGATATCCTCCAGACTCCCGTTTGAATAGGCACGGGCTTCGGCGCGGACCAGATACATTTCGGCCAGGCGAAGGACATATATCCGGTCGGTTCCTGCAGTGACGTCTTTATATTTGTAGCCAAATGGCAGATTTGTCGAATCAAAAGTGATTGAAGCCTCGAACCTGGCCGTATCCGTAAGCTGAAAGTTTTGAACAAATGCGGAAGGGGGCGATACTTCATACCGGCCGAGAAGGCTCCTGGGATAGAAATACTGAGCCAGGAGGGTACGGTTCTGTGCATCAGATACGATTTCGAAAATGGATTCAGTAGTATTTCCGTTGAACAGGCCAAGAAAATCCGCCGAAAGTGTGTAGCCGCCTTCATTGATCACCTTGTCGGCCTTTTCAATGGCCAGGGCTGCGATTGACGGATCGCCGGTCTGCTGGAATTGTGTAAGGTAAACCCGTGCCAGCAAGGCCGTTGCACTAAATGCACTGGCCCGTCCCAAAGACCTGGTGGCGGGCAGGATCGTTTCTGCCTCCAGCAGATCAGCAATGATCTGGCCGAAGACCTGGGGGACCGTGTTGCGGGCCTGATTGATGTTGCTGAGGTCAAGCGTGGGCAGGGTCTTGATCGGAATTCCGCCAAAATAGCACAACAGATTAAAATGACATAAGGCACGCATAAACAGACCGTCCCCGGTATACAGGTTTTTTTCGTCAGCAGTCATCTCAATGTCAGGAATGCGTGCGAGAACATTGTTGACCCGGTTGATACAATCGTAATTGGCCGACCAGATCCCGTCAATAATGCCATTATCGGCAGGAATGTTATTGTCGGCGATCTGTGCATAATCCTGGGTTGTCCCGGTCCATATAAGATTGTCGGCAGCAAGATCCTCAACGATAACGTGGTAGCGTCCGTAAATGCCTGTGGAATGCAAGGCGTTATAGGATCCCGTGATGGCGTTCTCCACTCCCGATTTATCCTTGATTGCCTGGCTTTCCGAGATGGCATCTGTGGGCTGAACATCCAGCAACTTGTTGCAGGACATTGTTACAAGGGCGAGAAGGATAAGTATAATTGATAATTTTTTCATGTTTTTCAGAGTTTAAGGTTAAAAAACTAAGCTCAAACCAATCATCAGTGTGCGTGATTGCGGGTAGGTGAAGAAGTCGGTCCCGATGATGATATTGCTGGAACCTCCGTAATAATTTACTTCAGGATCCATCCCGAAATAATTGGTAAACGTGAAAAGGTTCTGGATGGTGGCGTAAATTTTTGCAGATTTCATGCCGATATGCTTAATCCATTTCTTGTTAAAATTATAGCTCAGCGTGATATTCTTTACCCTTAGGAATGAGCCGTCTTCGATGAACCTGGATGATTTATAGGAATCGCCGGCTTTGGGGAACTGGGTTATATCTCCCGGTTTTTTCCAGCGGCCTATCATCCGGGTCGTCTGGTTGTCCTCCCCGGTTCCTGATTCAAGATAGATCAGCGTTCCGTCGAATACGTCGTTCCCATAAACGGTCTGGAGAAAAATGGAGAGTTCAAAAGACTTGTAGCTGAAAACATTGGTAAATCCCATGGTAAAATCCGGGTTCGGATCGCCGGTCTTGGTACGGTCAGCTGACGTGATGATGCCGTCATGGTTGATGTCCTCGTAAACTAGGTTTCCGGTCGTGGGGTCAACGCCCTGGCAGTTGTAGCCATAAAAGATGCCGATCGGCTGGCCTACCTCGACGCGGTTCCCGCCTCGGCCCATGTCGTCGATCGGCTGATCATTGTAAAGGCTGAGCACTTTGTTGCGGTTGGCTGCAAAATTCAGGGACGAAGTCCAGGTAAATGCCTTATCGATATTCACGGTATTCAGGACGAATTCCAGCCCTTTGTTCTCAAGTTGCCCGATGTTGGACGAGATGGTGTAGAAACCAGATGAAGCAGGGATCGGTCTCTCAAGCAGAAGGTCTTTGGTATGGTTGTAATAAACGTCAAAAGTCAGGCTGATCCTGTTCTTGAATAAGGACACATCCAGCCCTAACCCGGTTTGCGCGGTTGTCTCCCATTTCAGGTCGGGATTGGGCAGCTGTGTGGGAGCAATCCCTGAATTGCCGCTATAATTATACCCGCCGCTGTAAAGACCCAGGGAGGCAAAATCGCCGATCCCGTCGTTGCCGGTAAGTCCGTAGCTGACCCGGAGCTTAAGCTCGTTGATCCATTTGGCACTTTTCAGAAAGGGTTCTTCCGACATGCGCCAGGCAAAGGAACCTGCCGGGAAATATCCGTAATGGTTGTTAGCCCCGAATTTTGAAGAACCGTCGGCCCGGGCAGTCAGGGTAAAGATGTATTTGAACTTGTAATTGTATTTGAACTGACCGAAGTAAGAATTGAGAACGCGGTCGAGGGCTGTTGCGGAAGCTGCCCGGATGGTACCGGCCGAAGTAAGGTACTGGAGGTTGTCGTTCGGGAAATCAATTCCTTCGATATAGGTGGTCCGGTTTGAATATTTTTCAAAGCTGTAACCGATCAGTACGTCAATGTTGTGTTTTTCTTTGATCGCCTTGATGTACTGGAGCACATTGTTGGTGGTTATGTTGCTGGCATAATTGGTCCCTTCTATACCCAGACCATTATATTTGGCTCCCTGGCGGGTGGTTGTGGGATCATAGCTGTGCTCCCTGAGGTTGTAGATGTCGATCCCGAATTTGGTTGTAAATATAAAACCATCCAGAAACTTGTATTCGACGTAAGCATTGCCCCCGGTACGGTTGGTATAGGCCATATTCACCGAATTTTCGTAAATGGCAACCGGGTTTGCATAAGGACCATCCTCATTGAAAGTCCCGTCAGCATTGTAGACCGGGTAAATGGCAGGTATTGACATGGCATTCGGCAGGGGGCCGTATAACGTCGCGTCGCCTTCCACCCTGGCATTTTTTGAGTATGATATACCTACGCCGCCGCCGATGGTCAGGTTGGGCAGGATCTTATAGTCTGCGTTGAGACGGCCGCTGTAGCGTTGGTAGGATGTTCCTTTTACAACACCGCCCTGGTCATAATAATTTCCAGAGATGAACAGACGGAATTTATCGTTGCCGCTGCTGACCGAAATTTCTGTATTAGCAGTAGGTGCCACCCGAAGGATCTCTTTCATCCAGTCGGTGTTGATCCCTTTGACACTGGTCCCTTTGTATTCATTCCATTCATCCGCATTCATCATCGGGATGATCCGCTCTTTCGGCAGTGTCTGCCATCCGTAGCTTAGGTTCAGCGACACATCCGTTTTCCCGCGCGCTCCTTTCTTGGTGGTGATCAGGATGACCCCGTTGGAAGCTCGGGCGCCGTACATCGACGTAGCGGAGGCATCTTTCAGGATAGTCATCGATTCGATATCGTTTGGGTTGATATCGGTCATAGCATTGAGTTCCTGACCGCTCATTCCCACCTGCGAATATTCTCCGGTAATTGCGGGGATCCCGTCAATCACCATCAAGGGCGTATTGCTTGCATTGATGGAGCTCCCTCCCCTCAGCTTGATCATGTTCTGACCGCCGGGTGTTCCTGACTGCGGCGTGACGGTCAGGCCAGCCGTCTGGCCAAGCAGAACCCCGTCGATGGTGCGGATAGGGATATTTTTGATCTCGTCTTCATCCACCACCTCTAGAGCCCCGGATATCAGCTTTTTACTGGTGGTGCTGTAACCGACAACGACCACTTCACCGAGCGGTATGTCCTGGTTTGCCATCTTAACATTGATGACCTGGCGGCCGTTCACGGGAATTTCCTGGGTCTGCATTCCAATATAGGAAAAAACCAGCACTCCTTTTCCTGGCGCCATGAGTGCATACTTACCGTTTATATCTGAAGTGGTTCCCTGTGTGCTCCCTTTGATTAAAACAGAAACTCCGGGAAGCGGCGAATTATCATCGGATGAAATGATCTTTCCGCTCACAGGGATGTCCTGCGCGACCAGTTGCTGGAATAGCACACCAAACAATAATAACAAAAAGTAGGGTTTTTTCATAGGTTTGGACTTTGGTTAGTATGTGTTTTTTAATGGTGTCACAGAAATATTAACAGGGGTGATATCCATCATGATGCGGTCCACCGTGTAACGGTCGCGGTATGATGGTTTGCCGGAATAAAATCCTTCAGAAGATGGAGTCTTGCGAAAAGTCAGCATATACCCCGTAACATGATCAGCAAAGGTAATGTTCCTGACAGTGTCTGTCACATTGTTATCTGTCAGGTGGATCGTAATGAGATCACGGAATGTGGTCTGTCCCGCTGATAACAGCCCGTCCTGACTTGAATATCGTTCTTTGTGATGTTCATTTCCCCTGGTGGAAAGCTTTCCTTCTGCCGATATGATGATGCCTTTTGCGGCATCGAATGAATCTCCTTCTTCGAGATAGCTGAGCGACAGGTTCTCAATGCAGGGCAGGTTTTGGGAATACCGGATGCGGGCATCTGAGGCATTCAGGATGGTAACCCCAGCAGTGCCGGCAACAAGGATCATGTTTTGTTTACCGTTAAATATAAGCGCCGTGTTCTCGTCAACGCCAAAACCAAGGTTTCCCTGCTGTTTAATATTTACCAGGGCCACAGCGAGCCTCCCGATACGTGCCCTGGCACTGAAATGTTGATCAACAATGCCATAGGGAAAAAAACCAAGTCCTTTGGTTATCAGCACACCTTGGTCTTCAGGAAAATCATCTCCCGTATAATCCGTGATAATACCGTGGTTCAATGCCGCTAAACTGGTACCTCCCCCGATCATGATCCCGCTCATGATGGCAGCCCCGGCGCTGGTGCCGCCTATGACACCGCCCGAACGGAATACATCCCATACGGCTTCCAGAACCGGGGTCTGACTTCCATCGGGGTGAAAAAGTGTTCTCACGGTCCTCAGCTGGTCGCCGCCGGTAAACCAGACGGCCGAGCATCTCCTGACGAGTCCGGCCAGACGGAGGTCATTACCGTTATTCTTCCATTCCGCCTCATTTACGTCTTTGGTGCTGTCATCATCGATCATGGCCACATTAACCAAATATATGTTTTCGGGTTTGATGCCATAAGAGATCAGGATGTTCCTGAAACTTATGTACGACTGCATGGGAACGCCACTGGCTGAAGGGATCACGGCAAAAACAGCATTGTCGGCTCCCCCGGCAAAGCCGATGAGCTGCTGATAAACGCTTTTGTTGTCGGCTTCAAGGCCTCCTCCCACGATCACCAGGTTGCCCTGCGGCTTCGGTTGGCATATAGATTCAACGGAAAGGAAAAACAGAGAAATGATTAACGGGATCCTTAACATGCACTTTAGTTGGATAATTTAACTTCAGGCAGGGATAATCATCTGCTAATTTATATATTTTGTGAAAAATAAAACATAAAGGGAAAAAAATTTTCAACTTTGCCTGGAAAAACATCAAATTATGCTCACACTATTCAAAAATGCTCAGGTATATGACCCGGACCTCCTGGGCAGAAAGGATGTCCTGACCGGAGGACACATCATCCTTTCCGTCAAAGATCATATTGAACCTCCTGATGGGGCTGATGTTGAGATTATTGACTGTAAAGGTCTGTGGCTTGTTCCCGGGTTCATCGACAGTCATGTTCATGTCACCGGCGGAGGAGGTGAGGGCGGACCGGCCAGCAGAATGCCTGAGCTCCAACTGGGCATGATGCTTGAAGGGGGCGTGACCACCGTGATCGGATGTCTCGGCACCGACGGGATCACCCGTACCGTGGAAAGCGTTCTTATGAAAGTCAAATCATTGCGCGCTCAGGGTGTATCTGCATGGATGTACACCGGGGCGTACCAGGTTCCGACCCCGACAATCACGGGTGACATTGCGAAAGATATTGCACTGTTCGAAGAGATCATCGGGGTTGGAGAGATAGCCATCTCCGACCACCGTTCTTCGGTGCCTTCTGTTGCCGAACTGGCAAGGATCACAGCCCATGCCCGTGTAGCAGGGATGATCAGCGGTAAGGCCGGGATCGTCAATATGCATATGGGAGATGCCAGAGATCCTTTCAGGCCGATACACGATGTGATCGCATGCACAGAGATGGGCTACAGGCAATTCGTACCGACCCATTGCAACCGGAACCCTTACATCTTCGAGGAGGCAAAAGAATACGGGAAAAACGGCTATGTAGATATCACGACCAGTTCCTATCCTTACGATAAGGATGTGGAGATAAAACCATCGGTGGCACTGAAACAGCTTCTCGAAGCCGGGGTCCCGATAGATCATATCACTTTTACCTCCGACGGCTGTGGTTCCTTGCCGATCTTTGACCGTGAAGGGAAACTGGTGAAAATTGATATGGGACTTCCCTCATCCATTATACGGGAGATCAAAGAATCTGTTCTGGAGGATAATATTCCTCTGGAGACTGCATTAAAAGTTGCCACCTCCAGCCCGGCAGGTATCCTGAAGCTAAAGTATAAAGGCCATCTCAGGGAAGGGTGCGATGCCGACCTGCTGCTTCTTGACGAGAATTTTAATATTATTCACCTGATGGCTATGGGAAAGATCATGAGCCGTTGAAGGGGAAAATACATTTCATGATAATTAAAACCTGTACGTTTTCCTATGAGAAAATTCTTCTTTTGCAATCTTGTATCGTTGTTGTCGCTGACAACCCTTCCGGCACAAACAACTTCCCGCCCTGTGCCGCCTCCTTCAAGGAATGATTTTGAAGGCATCCTGTCATTTCTTTCCTCCGACTGGATGGAGGGACGTGAAGCGGGCACCCGCGGCGGATCCATGGCTGCAGACTATATCGCCACCATGATGCAGCTGAACGGGTTGCTGCCTTACGGTGACGCAGAAAAGGATAATGAACTAAAATCTCCTGTTAACCTTAACCTGACCTATTTTCAGAATTTTACGATGATCCGGTGCCAACTTGAAAAATCTTCCCTTGCATTGATCAGGCATTCTCCGGAGGAGAAATCTGCCCTGTTGTTCACTCCTGGTACCGACTATCAGGTCGACCCGGTTCCGTTTGGCATGGAAGCCGAGGCACCAGTGGTATTTGCCGGTTATGGTATTGAAGCACTCGCCAAAGGTTATGATGATTACTTGGGAATTGATGTCAGTAACCGTGTTGTCGTGGTTTTGGACGGATATCCCGGTCATTCCGATACAACTTCCTCTGCATGGAAAAAACTGGGTAAGTCCTTTGAGGAGGAATATGCAACATTAAAAAAGAAACTTCGCGTTGCTGAGAAACACGGAGCGGTGGCAGTGGTTGTAGTGGACCAGGATGTGATGAACGGCAATGTAAACTCACCCATCCCAGCAGAACCCGACGATGATAATCCCAGACACTATTTACCAGGAGACACGGGAAAATTGAAAATTCCCTGTTTCCGGCTTGGAGCCGATGCTGCCCGTTTACTTTTCAACGATACCGGGATTGATCTGCCAGCTTTTGAAAAAAAGGCAAAGAGTGATCTGTCCACCGTCTCCGGGCCTGTCCGTGGTAAAAAACTCAGGTTATCGGTTGCCATTAAATCCGAAGCATTGATCATCCGGAATGTGCTGGGAATGATCCGTGGCAGCGATACCACCCGTAATATCATTGTCGGGGCCCATTACGACCACCTGGGTGTCAGGAAAGGATTAATTTACAATGGGGCCGACGACAATGCTTCGGGGATTTCCGGGATGCTTGCCCTGGCCAAAGCCTGGGCGGATCACCCTGAAAAACCTTCCTGTAACATCATTTTTGCTGCCTGGATCGGTGAGGAAAAAGGGAAACTGGGGAGTACTTATTTCGCCCGGCATTCCCCGATCGTTCCCGACCGGTTGTCGCTTGTAATTAACCTGGATATGATCTCACGGAGCGCACCAGAGGATACTTCCGGGATACAGCTCAGCATAGGAACAGTGACCGTCAGTGAAGATTTGAGAAACATAGTCAGAACATTTAATTCACAGCAGGAACATCCCATGACTCTCGATCTCTGGGATGTGACCGGCCATTCGGGAAGTGATTACGGACCTTTTGTCGCCCGGAAGGTCCCTATTGTGACCTTTCATGCGGGATTTCCGGATGAATATCATACTCCCCTGGATGATGCTGCCAGAGCCAATCCCGGGAAGATGGAGAAGATCCTGCAGATTGTCAATGAATATATCCGGGAGGCAACCGAAAATCCCCCGGCCAGGTAAATGCAGATCAGATCTTCTGCGCCACGCTCCTCACCGTTACGTTGTCAAGCATCCTCATGTTCACCTTTACACCAATGCCCGGTTTAGTGGGAACATCCATGGTGCCATCCGGGTTAACCACGAATTCCGGCTCCACAATGTCTTCCTTGTAATACCGCTTGCTTGCTGAAATATCCCCCGGGAGGGTGAAATTGGAGAGTGAAGCCAGTGCCACATTTCCGGCCCGGCCGATCCCCGATTCAAGCATACCGCCGTGCCAGACCGGGATGTTCATGCCTTCACAGTAATCGTGGATGAGCTTTGATTCCGTGAAGCCACCGACACGACCTGGCTTTATATTGATCACCCTGCAGCTGTCCAGTTCGATGGCTGCACGTGTGTCGTCGAGCGAATGGATGCTCTCGTCGAGGCAGATGGGTGTTTTAAGTTCGCGTTGGAGCTTTGAATGATCATAGATATCCTCATACCCGAGCGGCTGCTCGATCAACACCAGGCCATAATGATCCATCTTCCTGAAAATTCCGAGATCATCCAGTGTATAAGCTGAGTTGGCGTCAACCTGCAGCATCAGGCCAGGAAACTCTTTCCGGAGCGCCTCAACAAACTGCAGGTCATGACCCGGGGCGATCTTGATCTTGATCCGTTTATATCCTTCAGAAAGATATCCCTCAACTTTCCTGATGAGTTCGGCTGCCGACGACTGTATGCCGATGCTTACCCCGACATCGATCTTTTTGCGGGTACCTCCAAGCATCTTTGAAAGAGGAATCCCTTTGCTTTTAGCAAAGGCATCCCATAAAGCCGCCTCAAGACCGGCTTTGGCCATCATATGTCCACGTACTTTCGCGTAACTTGCAAGGGCTTCATCCACGCTTTGAAGATCTTTCCCCAACACCGAAGGGATTAAAAAATCCTGGAGGATGTGCCAGGCTGTCGGCACTGTCTCATAGGAATAAAACGGAGTGCCTTCAGCAACGCTTTCACCCCATCCGGTAACCCCCTCCGCATCGACCCTGACTATGATATGTTCTTCATCATATTCGGTCCCCATCGAGGTTACAAACGGGCTGACCAGGATCATCTTGATGTGCCGGAGTTCAATTCGTTCAATTTTCATAAGTTTTATTTTTAAATAATTAAACCAGGGATTATTTTTTCTCCACACGCATTACAGGGTAAGGTTTTCCTGCCTTTATAAGGTCGGCAAATTTCTCATAGGTCACCAGTCCAAGCATTGATTTCGGCTCCAGGGCGAGGACCACCAGGTTGCCTTTCAGCTGGGAGGTTGGGATGAAGATATAATCAGTGTCATGAGGAAGTTCTTTCAAGACGTTCAAGGTAAACTGAGGATCAACAACTTTATCTCCCTCAAAATCAACAGAGTCGATGGAAGTGATGTTGTACTGCATAAATTGATCACCTGAATTTCTTTTCAGCGGGATTTGTTCAAGAGATTGCCTGCCGGCCCACTCCAGCAATATGGTACAATCTGCAGGGATCAGGTATCCTGCCGGTTTCTGAACGTTATAAAGCGTATTTACCACGGGGCGGTAGTCCTTTACCGTGACTAAGGTATCTTTACCGGAATAATAGGAAAAAAGCGGAATCTTCAGCGACTGCCCGTTTGCAACATGCACTGATTGAACGGATATTTTCTGACCCGGTTCACCGGATATCAGCTTTTTTCTTTCTTCTGAAACAAGGATTCTGACCTTTTCTTTGTATGTATAAACATAATCAAGCAACCCAAACATACCGGTCATTTGTCCTTCGGCCCTGTGCTGAAGATTTTCTATGGAATCATCCTTGCCGTTCATACCTTCCTGTATAAAGGAAAAAGTGTTCTGGATCCCGAAGCTCTGTCGTCCGTCATTTATATCAAACGTACTATGCCTGATATAATCAACTTCCGGGGGACCGCCGGGACAATATGTGAAGGATGAAAAATTCCTCGCATTCAGGTAACTGAAAATAAACGGAAGATAATCGTTGTCTGACAATTTCCGGATTCTTTCTGCAACATTCAGGTTGGTGGTGGTTCCCACGTTTATATCTGAATTTTTCCTGTATCCGTATTTTCTCCAGTCCTCACCAAATGGTGAATATTCATGGACATCCATGGTCACTTCAAACAGGTACCTGTCAAAAAGCTGGTGCAGTGCGATCGTTTCAGGTTCGGTCAGGATCAGATGGTTGCGGTTAAGGTCAACACGATTTGCGTTACGTCTTTTATTAACCTCTGATCCGTCGGGATTTACCTGCGGGACCAGCACCAGGTCAATTTTGTCGAAAAGATATCGGTTTTCAGGTTTCAGCAGATCCCAGGCAAGCAGCAACGCACCTTCCTTTCCCGATTGTTCATTCCCATGCTGCTGTGCAAAGATGAGCACTTTTATCTTGGAAGTATCCTGGCCAAACCCTGAAGAAGAAAATTTCATGGCATAAAGGTTCCTGCCTTTCACCGAATGTCCGATGATCTCTACTTTCAGCAATCCTGGTTGTCTCGCAAGAAGCTCAAGGTAAGAAGATAGTTCGGGATAGGAAGTCAGCTTTGTATAATTGTTCTTCAAGGGAGGAGGAAGGGGGGACTGGGCCAGGACAACGGTAGCAAAAACCTGAAAAACTGTAAGGAGTATGATTGCTGGTTTCATCCTAAGAATAAACACATACATGAACCGGCGAAAATATGAAAAATGAACAAGGTAACAGCTATTGTTTTCATTTTTCGTTCATCAGGATCTTATTGCCGGGATCATTCATCCCGTGAGAAAGGTATTGACTTTCTTTGCCGGATATTGTATTTTTGTTTTGTCCATAAATATTCCAGATGAAAAAAGTCGTTGTTTTGCTGCTTGTGCCAGGACTGGTCCTGGCAGCAGCCTGGTATGCTTTTATATTCAAACCGGGTCATACCCGTGTTTCAAACGTCAGAGCCATAACGGATAAAGAAAAAGAGAAGATCCCGGAAGTATTTTTGCTGCCGTACCTTGCCGACCATCAGAACAATATGCTCCGCGACCCGAAAACAGGTCATATCCCTTCGGGTATCAGGTCCGGAGAACTTGCCTTTGCTGCTCACCTGCCTGCGAAAAAACCGGGGGAGGGACAGAACTGGGAGTGGCGTGGTCCGGATAACATCGGCGGCAGGATGCTTTGTATTGCCATCGACATCGACAACGAGGAGCATCTCCTGTCGGGAAGTGCATCCGGCGGGATGTGGGAATCCAGCAACGGTGGGTTGTTCTGGCATAAGGTCACAGCGCCGGATGCAGAACAGAGTGCAACCTGTCTGGTACAGGACCGGAGGTCGGGGAAACACAATACCTGGTATTACGGCACCGGCGAGCTTCTAAGTACGACCAACCGTAACATCAGCACCAATGTACGTACCGTGGGAATGGGGAATGGCATCTTCAAATCGACCGATAACGGAGCTACCTGGCAACCCCTGCCTTCCACCCAGGGAGGATCACCGGCGGTGCTGAAAGATATTTTCCAGGGGATCTGGCGGATCGTCACCGACCCGGTCGCCATTGATCAGGATATCGTCTATGCGGCCTGTTACGGCGCCATCATGCGGTCGGAAAACGGTGGAGAGACCTGGCAGGTGGTGCTCGGGGACCTGGTCAACAAATCGTATTGCACCGACCTGGCCATCACCTCCGGTGGAACGCTTTATGCCGCCCTGAGCGGTTACGGCTGGAGCATTGAACCTCCTGGGAAAAAGGGGATCTGGCGCTCAACCAACGGGATCACCTGGCAAGAGATCGCCCCCAAGGGCTTCCCCACCGACAACCGTGTTACCCGGCTGGCTATCGCCCCATCCGATGAAAATATCATGTACGTGTTCACCGAGTCGCAATCTCCCGACCTCAATCCTTTCAACGGCTATACCAATTCGGTGAACACTCTCTGGAAAATGACCTGGAATGCCCAGGCCGATTCGGCGGTATGGGAAAACCGTACGACGGGGATCCCCGGCGCGGGTAACGGCAGCATTAACAGCTGGCCTTTCTCCCTGGTGGTTTACGGTGGATATTGTTTCACCATGGGCGTCAAGCCGGATGATGAGAATGTGGTCTTCCTGGGTGGGATGTGTCTGTACCGCTCCAATAACGGCTTTGCCGACAGCCTGCAAACGGCATTCCTGGGCGGCTGTCCGTACGATATGGACTCCATCCATGCCATCCACCCTGACCAGCATGGCATCACCTTCCTGCCATCTAACCCGGATGTGATGTTCATGTCCAATGACGGCGGGATCTATCAAACCGACAATTGCATGGCCGACAGCGCCCATATCATTTGGAACCGCATGAACTACAGGCTCACGACGACCCAGTTCTATTCTGTGGCCATCGACCATGGAGCCTCAGGCGATAACTGGATCCTGGGCGGGTTGCAGGATAACAACTGGTATTACACGATTACCGATAACCCCTCGGAATTCTGGTTCAATATCGATATCTGTTACGACGGTTTCGCGACCGCCGTCGCTCCATCGTGGGAATACTGCGTGATCTCGGCTTACAGCGGCAATATCTGGACCTCGCAGTTCAACCAGGATATGCATACGAAGAACATCTTTCCCCAGCTGCCCGATACCCTGCTGAAATACTATGACCCGGTGATGGGATCCAATGCACTGTTCCCTTTTTACCAGAATTTTGCCCTCGATCCGAATAATTACGAGACCTTTTACCTGCCCACCATCACCAGCATCTGGAGAAAAGATAATATGAAGACGGCTTCTTACGATACGGGCCTGCGGAATGCCGGATGGAACCACCTCAGCAACGTGGATATCGGGAATGCTTCGGAGATCAGTTACATCACGGTTTCCCGCTATCCCGCAAACCGGCTGTATTACGGCACCAGCCTGGGAAAGGTTTACCGTCTGGATAACGCAAATACCGGGAACCCGGTTCCTTTGGATATCACCGGTACAAATTTCCCGGCAGAGGCCTTTGTGGCCTGCATTGATGTCAATCCGGTGAATGCGGATGGGGTGATGGTGGTGTTCTCGAATTACGGGGTTCAGAGTCTCTTCCACTCTGCGGATGGAGGTGTTACCTGGACGGCCGTGGGAGGCAACCTGGAAGAGCACCCCGACGGCACCGGATCAGGACCATCGGTCAGGTGGGCCCAAATACTTAACTACCAGGGTGACAAAGTGGTTTTCCTGGGAACTTCCGTCGGGCTGTTCTCTACCACCGAGCTCAGGGGGGATTCTACCGTATGGACACAGGAAGGCGCCGGTAACATCGGGAATGTGATCGTCGACATGATCGATGCCCGGTCACCTGATGGCTTCGTGGCTGTGGCAACCCACGGGAACGGGGTTTACAGCACCTATTATAAACCTTCACAGGGAATTGATGAACAGGAAGGGTCCCTTGCCTTACGGGTTGGTGATCCCTATCCGGTTCCTGCCAGCAATACCATAAGCCTGCCGGTATTTTCCAGGCAGGCCCTGGATCTGGAAATAAGGATCATCAACAGCGAAGGCAGGGATCTCGGGGTTTTATTCCATGGAAGGTGCACCACAGGTGATCAAGTCCTGACCCTGGGTGTGAGTGGACTTCCGGCAGGAGTATATTACCTGAGCCTTCAGGCTTCATCCAAAAGGATATCGAAAAGGATCATCGTAATACATTGATCAACAGGACAAACCAGAGAACACAGATTACACCCCACTACGGGATAAGGAATAAGGCTTTCAATGTTAACTCATACAATGCTTTGGATCGTATTGATCAGGGCAATGGGTCCGGCGGATGCAAAAATGTTACTAACTTTGAATGAAGGTTGCATCTTTGAAATTGTTCATCAGGACTTCAATGAATTCCAAGCCGTTTAAACTTTACCTGGTTTTTCTCCATCTGACCATCTTTTCTCTTCCGGGTTTCAGTGAAGGAACAAAACAGCTTTTACCGGATTCGACGGTTTCTGCAGCCGGACTCTTTTTTGATAATACCTTTGGCAGCAATTATCCGAATTTTGGTATTATCGGTTGTCAGCCAAATTACCGGCTAAACATCCATGTTAAGAATGCCGGGGAATATGTTCTCTTTGGTTTAAAGGCCTCAGATGTAAACTTACAGTTCAACCTGAGAAAGCCGGATGGAACGATCGCTCTTTCGGGCATATGCCCGTTCTATCCCGGGCAACCCGGTTATATCCGCTATTACCACCAGGCTATTGTCGGGCCATTTCCAAATGCAGGCGGATATTCACCTTTTTCCTATCAGGTAACCAGCATGGCCGATACCGGGAATTACTATTTTGAACTTTTTAATCTCCCTGCTTACTTCAATACCATAATCGATTACTGGGATTTCCAGGTGGTATCGGGGCAACATTCGCCTCCTGTGCAGGATGATACAATCAATGGACGCGTTTGGTCACAATCCTGGCAGGTGTATGCCGACCTGGGCAATTTTGTTTTTCAGCCTTTCAACGGGAAATTCTATGTCTATTCGGATGACGGCATCGTGACGAAGCTGTCCTTCAGTGATGCCCACGTTGGAGCAGCGACCATCTTTTGCAATCCATACGGCTGTCTTAATACCGGGAACTTCATCAGCGATAGGCAATCCAAGAATTCCAATACCTATAATGCCTTCCCGGGAATTGCGCAATATAAAGTATTCCTGAACGACCCCGATTCCACGGTGTATCCCAGTGGCGTGTACGGCGAGATCATTGGAACCCCAATCATGATCCCGGATCCTGATTTTCCTCCCTGCAGCGGGAACAAGCAGATCGTCGTAAACGTTAATAAAACAGGAAATATTGAAATAAAAATATCCTTCCCTTATGGCGGATCCTCCACGATGGTCAGCTTGTATGCTCCCGTCGTACCGGGAACAAACTTTATAGACTGGAATGGTCTGGATGGCCTGGGGAATCATGTTCCTGACGGAACCATGATCAGCGTTTCCATAAAATACCTGAACGGATTGACCAACCTGCCCATCTGGGATCAGGAACAAAATCCGGACGGTTTTCTCATTTCGCTCATCAGACCTGCCAATCCTGTCAATCCAACTCCACTGACCTACTGGGATGACTCACAGCTGGTCCCCAATGTGAGCGGAAATCCCTGTAACAATCCTCCCCAAACCACGAATCTGGCCGGTTGCACCCCGGGTTCAATGACCGGGTATGAGGGATGTCATCCCTGGGCTCCGGATGGCTATGATTGTCATGACAAAATGATCAACACCTGGTGGTTTGGCAATACGAGTACGGCAAGCTTCGATACCTGCTTCATTGGAATCCCTGCGAATCCCGAAGGGCATGGAGCTTCCCGTTGCGGACCGGGAACAGTCACCCTTTATGCAACGGTATTGCCAACACAAACGGTCGACTGGTATGCCATGGCTACAGGCGGGATTCCCTTGCTGGCAGGCGACACCTTGTTTGTTACTCCCATCATCAATACCACGACAACCTTTTATGCTGAAGCCAGGAATACTTATACCAGTTGCTTCAGCGCTTCAAGGACACCTGTTGTTGCAACCATCCTTCCAAACCCGGTTCCGACCATTTCGGGGCCTGATACCGTATGTACCGGAACATCGGATAATTTTTATACCACCGAACCAGGCATGATCAAATATAACTGGAACGTCTCAGCAGGGGGTTCAATCATCTACGGATATGGAACCAATGTCATTGCCGTGAGATGGAATTACCCCGGAGCTCAATCCGTAAGTGTTGACTACATGGATACCAATGGCTGCACCGCTTTAATCCTGACCGTATATCACGTTATGGTCAATCCTTTGCCGGTGCCTGTTATCTCCGGTCCGGATTCAGTATGTTCCGGTACAACAGGAAATACATACGTCACCGATCCGGGAATGACAAATTACATCTGGACAGTCACCGAAGGCGGTATCATCACCGATGGGGCCGGAACCAGTCATATCACGGTAAAATGGATTACACCCGGAGCCCAGTCGGTTGGAGTGAAATACACGGATGCCCATGGCTGTGGTGCCGATGCCCCGTCGAATTATCCGGTCATGGTCAATCCGCTCCCCCCCCCTGCCGGAACGATTGACGGAACGTCGACCGTATGTGCGGGAACAAAGGGTGTAGGGTTTTATGCAGCACCGGTTGCCGGTGCACTGACGTATACCTGGGGAATTTCTCCTGGAACTGTCATCGTTGCCGGGGACGGGACCGATTCTATCACAGTGGATTTTGCCCCCGATGCCTCTTCCGGGGATTTTACCGTTTTTGCCACTACTGCCTGCGGTAACGGGCTGCCGTCACCACCGTTCCCGGTAACCGTCAATCTCCCCTCCATCGCTTTTGCAGGGGAAGATCTGTTTACCTGCGAATCATTCCCGGTCGTTTTATCAGGTTCCTTTGCAGAGAATTATATCTCGTTGTGGTGGATATCGTCGGGTACAGGAACCTTCAGTGATCCGGCTGCGCTTCATCCGCAATATACACCCGGTACGGAGGATGTGCTGAACGGTTCTGTCATCCTTACCCTGACAGCCATTGCACCGGCGCCCTGCACGGCTGACACATCCTGTGTGACCCTTACGATTGCCCGGAAGGCAAAGGTTAGTGCAGGCGCAGATAACAGCGTGTGTGAAGGACAAGATTATTTCCTGAACGATGCTAACGCTCTGGATTATACCTCCCTGCTCTGGAGCACATCCGGAACAGGATCTTTCAGTAACCCCCAGACCATTCATCCTGTCTATAACCCGGGCAAAGAAGATATCATGAACGGACAGGTTTTGCTGACCCTTACAGCAACATCACCTCCATGCCTGCCGGTTTCCGGCACCATGAACCTGTCGATCCTAAAGATCCCGGTTATTCAAATGGGACCTGATGGAACGGTTTGTCAGGATACTCCATACCAGGTTATCGGTACAGCCGTCCAAAATTACAGCAGCCTGCTCTGGACTCATAATGGTTCCGGCACCCTGGCTGATGCGACCACCCTGATTCCAACCTATTTCCCGTCGGCCGGAGAAACGGGTGATGTCATCCTAACTCTGACAGCTCAAGGGAAGGCAGCCTGTTCAGATACCTTTGCGCGAAACCAGATGAAAATTGCCTTCAATGAACCTCCTTTTGCCGATGCAGGCGATGACCAGCTGATCGAATCCGGCACATCAACCTCATTGACAGGAGCTGCCGAAGGAGGATCAGGAGTTTATTCATTCAGATGGGAACCGGCATCATTACTCCTTGACAATGCAACCGAAAATCCGGTAACAGAGATCCTTACCAGGGATACTACTTTTACTTTCATGGTACACGATCTGATTTCAGGTTGTACAGCCGGTGACAGCGTGAGGGTAAGGATCTGGACCAAACCAAATCCGCCGGAGGAGGAGTGTATTGTTATTCACAATGTGATCACTCCCAATGATGATGGATTGAATGACACCTGGATCATCGACTGTATCGGGAACTTTCCCGATAATAAGGTAGTGATCTTCGACCGTTGGGGTGACCGGATCAATGAATTCGAAAACTATAACAATACGACCAGGTTATGGAAAGGTACCAATCTGAAGGATGAGAAAGTACCTGATGGCACCTATTATTACGTTTTGACGATCAAAAACGGAAGTACCAGGACAGGCTGGGTTTTTGTGAGAGGGGGAGCAAAATAAATGGCAAACATGAAGAAGATAATCATCTTACTTTTTCTTTTTCTTTCCGGAGCCCCGGTATCCTTTGCCCAGCAGGACCCGTTATTCACCCAATATATTTATAATAAACTTGCGTTTAATCCAGGTTATGCAGGAAGTGTGGGTCAGTTTTCCATGGACCTGCTGGGAAGGTTCCAGTGGGCAGGGATCCAGGGTGCGCCACGGACGATCTCGTTTACGGCTCATACTCCGTTACGGAATCCCCATATAGGACTGGGATTCTACAGCTACCGTGATGAACTTGGACCGACGGTGGATTACGGAGCCATGGTTGCTTTTTCATACCGGATCATTTTTTCAACCACAAAACTTTGTTTCGGGATCCAAGCCGGTTTCAAATATATGGATATTAACTGGGGACTCCTTAACCCGAAAGATCCCGGCGATATCTTACTCAGTGACCAGGTAAGGAACCGGGCGGTTCCCGATGTGGATTTTGGTATTTATTATTATGGGAGCCGTTTCTACGTTGGATTATCTGCGAAGCACCTCCTGCAAAATCAGATCATTGTATCCAGTTCACCACCGGATGACAAGACCAGCTTTACAAAATTGTTACGCAACTTTTACGGGATGGCGGGAGGTGCGGTTCCACTCTCCCATAACCTGGTATTCATGCCATCCGTTCTCATCAAATATGTTCGAAATACACCCCTACAGGCAGATATCAATGCATGTTTTCTCATTTATAATATCCTGACCCTTGGAGCATCTTACCGGACCGGTAATGCCCTGGGATTACTCATTGAGGTCAATATTGCGAAAGGTCTTTCGATCGGATATTCCTACGATATCTGGTTCAACGCCCTGAAAGCTTATAATGCAGGATCGCATGAGATCAGGATCGGATACGCATTTGATCTTTTTAATAAGGACCGTATGCTCACACCCAGGTATTTTTAATATTCAATCACGCTTCACAAATGCCCCGACAACTTGTCCTCATAACCATCTTCTTTTTATCCGGGATTACGGTTACTCTTTCAGGACAGGTCAAAAATGCCCGGAAGGAGATGTCACTGTTTAATTATTCAAAAGCCATTTTTCTTCTTCAAAAGGCTGTGAAGTCGGAAAATCCGCAGACAAAGCGTCAAGCCACCCTGCTGATGGCGGAATGCTACCGGAAACAAAACGACATCGCCAATGCAAGGGTATGGTATGGGAAATCACTGGAATCAAAAGACACAGAGCCCATTTCCATTTATTATTTCGCACAGGCGTTGCGATCAGCCGGTGAATACGGGGAAGCAAGAAACATGTTTTTAAAGTATAATGCTCTTATTCCAAAGGACCCACGTGGAAAGGTCTTTGCGGATCAATGCGACAGCGCCATAGCCTGGAAAGGGAGAAACCCTTTGTTCGAAATTAAAAATGTTTCGGCTGTCAACACACCGCAATCCGAGTTTGGTGTGGTATTTTATCATAAAGGGATCCTCTTTGCAAGCGACAGGATCCTAAGCAGGCAGGAAGAGAAAACCTATGGATGGACTGGCAACAACTACCTGCGGTTATTCTACGCGGAACCGACTTCCACGGGTGACCTGAACAGCAGTTTCAGCATTCCGGAACTCTTCCCGGGTCTAAAAGGACAATCCGTACATAACGGCCCTGTTAGTTTTAACCGGGACTTTACAGAAATCTTTATCAACCGGACCCTCAACAATGATAAAGGAAGGAAAGATAATGACCGCATCCGGACACACCTTTTAAAAATATTCACAGCCACAACCCTGGACGGAAAATGGTCAGAATATGAACCTTTCTTTCTCAACAGTAATGAATATTCCGTCGGGCATCCGGCACTTTCCCCGGATGGAAATACCCTTTATTTTGTTTCAGACATGGCCAACGGATATGGAGGGACCGACATCTATTTTTGCAGACGGGAAGCTGGAAAATGGAGTGATCCGGTCAACCTTGGCAAGGAAATTAACACCTTTGGAAATGAAATGTTTCCTTACATCGGAAGCAGCGGGGAACTTTATTTTGCTTCCGACGGCCTGGCGGGTTTCGGAGGGTTTGACCTGTTTGTCTCAAGCAGAATTGAAGGGAAATGGAAAGAACCTGAGAACTTAGGGCAGCCGGTAAACTCCTCGTATGACGATTTCTCTTTATCAACCACCGGCACCGGTAAAACAGGCTATTTCAGCTCAAACCGCCCAGGTGGTTCCGGCAGCGATGATATTTATTCCTTCAGGAAACTCCCTCAAACCCCACCAACCCCTTTGATGGCAATTTCCTTTGTTTCCGGTTGTGTGAAAGACAAATCCACCGGAGAACCCGTGGAGGATGCCACCGTATTCGTACTGGATGAACAAAAGGATGAAGTTATCATACTGAAAACAGATATAAAAGGCTGTTTTTCATTACCGGTTGACAGAAACGCCCGGTATCGGGTAAAAGCAACGAAAACCTCTTATTTCCCCGATTGCCTGTCCTTCAGAACTGATCCGCTGAACATGCAAAATGACCTTTCCATACCCAGGGATCTTTTAATAGATAAGCTGGAGATAAATAAGAGTTTCTCTTTAGAAAATATTTTCTATGATTTTGATAAATGGAATATCCGGCAGGATGCAGAACCATCGCTGAATAACCTGGTACGTATCATGGTTGAAAATCCTGTAACGATAGAACTTGGATCACATACCGATTGCAGGGGTTCAGCGGAATATAACGAGATTCTCTCCCAAAAACGGGCTGAGGCAGCTGTTGCCTATATCATTCACCAGGGCATCGATCCCGGCAGGATCACGGCAAAGGGTTACGGAAAATCCCGGCTGATCAACCGGTGTAATTGTACGGCGGGGACAGAGTGTACGGAAGCTGAGCACCAGGTTAACCGGAGAACTGAATTCAGGATTACCGGATTATCCTTTCAAAAGATCGATCCTTCCTATGCCCCGGATCGCTATAGGGGAGGAGATATTTTAAAGATCGGTGAACTCCCGGATCAATTTTTTGGGAACTGTAAACCGGAATAGGATCTCATCTCATTAACCCATAGCCGACAGTTCATGGTGCAAAATACAATTCCGGCCTTCTGTCGTCAAGGAGATCGTTATATTCATTGATCTTTTTATTATTTGATTGATCAACTTCAATTTCAGCAAATCCGGTAAAGGTCTGATCAGCGGGGGCTGAAGAAAGCACTTCCCCGTTAAAAGAAGTGATCTGGCTTCTGCCGGTGAAGACAAAATGGTCCTCCCCTCTCCTTTCCTCCCCGATCCTGTTGGCGGTAACGGCGAAAACCCGGTTTTCAATGCACCTGGTAACCATGGCTTTCTGACAATACGGCATTACCAGATTCGAAGGATGTGCAATGACCTGGACCCCTTTTAATGCCAGCGACCGGCAGGCTTCTGGAAATATCCAGTCAAAGCATATCATCATACCAATACGTATCCCATGGATGGAATATACCTCCGGTGGGTCATTTCCGGGAGTGAACCATAGTTTTTCTTTATTGAAAAGGTGGATCTTCCTGTAGATCCCGATGATCTCATCGTGATACACCATCATCGAAGCATTATAAAAATTTCCGTTTTCTTTTTCAATGTACCCCCCGGTGAGGACAGCACCTGTTTTATCTGACAGGCTTTTCAGGAAATTATATGTCTCTCCGCCAGGTCCTTTCTCTTCCGCCATGAATACGATTTCCTCCCTTGAGACAAAAGCATAACCGGTAGCAAATAATTCCGGCAGGACGATCAGATCTGCCCTTATACCCGTTAAGAGGTCAGCGATCTCCTTAAAGTTCTTATTTTTTTCTCCAAATTCCGGCGAGGTTTGTACATATCCGATTTTCATGTTCAGATGAATGTTGATAAAATCTTCAAAAAACTATGATCCGTTATGAGAAACAGATCTGTTCATATAACCAAAGTTAAACAAATTATGCGGTAGTTACGGCTTTGCGATATCAAACAATAAATCGGCATTATCGGTTTTTTATTTTTCATATCTTTATTACAATATTTTAAAATCATGCAATCTATGGGAAATCTACCAGTAAAAATCATGTTATTTTCGTTGTTCATGGTCTTTTCATTTTCATGTAAGGACAATAAAGACGACGATAATTTAACCCAGGTCCCGAATGATGTAACCGGACAATGGGAGTTTATCATCACCCCTGATCATATTTATCAGGACACCGATCTGATCAAAGGTCACCGTGCCAGTGATTTTGAAGTCTATTCATCTATAACGGATGAGGTTTATCTTTATCAAAGCGGAGAAAACATATTGGGATTTACCGGGCCTTGTAAGCTATCGGGCAGAATTACCGGGAAACAGGTTACGCTGAATGTGCTCATTGACCCGGATGGGAAATATTTACCGGAAAGACCCATTGAAGAAATGAATCAATTGTCGATAATAAACCTCCTTTTAGACGATTACCATATGATGCAAGGAACCGGCACGTATATGCCTTATGAGACCTATCCGCCGATCGTCAACAATACTTATAAGGTCAAGGCCCGCCGGACAAATACCATCAACGTAACAAAGCAATCTTTATCCGGATTTAAGTCCGGAATGGCCGTATCCGACTGGAAAAACGATATATGCAAGATACTATTTTCGATTGTATCCTGGATTATAACCGACCTGACGGATGGCATTGTCAGGCCAATGAGCAGTGAATGCTGGCTGTCAAAGGATGGGGGCGGGTATTATGTATTCGGACAAGAGGGACCCGGAAGCATGTTCCCTATTTTTACACAAAATATATATTATCCATTTGAGTGGTCAGCTTGCCAGGTGAGGGACTATTCATTTAATATATCCATCGGAAGTGAAAATATTTCGTATTTGGTCTTGAAAAATTCGATCATAAACTCCCCACCGGTCAAGGATCTGATTTCAAAACTTGGTTTCACCGGGGTACCGCAGTTGGAACAGGCTCTGGATGATTTTTATAACCAGTTCGGAGGGTTTGGCATTTCAATTTATTACGATACCGAAACAAATGGACTGGGATTGTATGTCAATATTTCACAGGGGAATAGCGACGATGCTATCAATTCGGGACTGGTTCAGTGCATGAAAGCAGCTTTTGGCCAGCATGTCGGATCGATAGATGTGCTGGCAGGAACCAGTATCAATGACAACTGGCATTTACGCAGAAGCCCTGCTTTCGTCTGTAATTCCCCGATCATCATCTGCTATGTGATCGGGACTAATAATGTGCAATATAACTGATTTCACACGTGTAAACGAAGGGTTGAAATGTTTTAATCGGGTTCCCGGTGTTTGAATAAAGCGTTGCTTGAATGCGGATGGTATTGTTTGTAACGATGTGCACCGTGGCAGTATCCTGTACCGGATTCGGGAAGGTGAGTTTAAAAGGGTTTCGGGTGACCAATAAATCCTTTTCCATGTAGAGATTATTTAATTTTTATGTCACACTGAGATATTTTTCGTATATTTGTGCACTTTTTTGAAGATCGTATATCTTCTGAGCTTTATCTCTCCCAGCTACTGATCGGCAAAATCTTACCCTTTTCATAAAAGTTGGTTATGGGCTTCTGCCTTAAGCAGTTGTTTTCAGGCATCCATATCCGTTGAAATCAATTAATTAATTATTTATTATGACTTTTGAAAAATTAAATCTTATGAAACCCCTTCTGGATTCGGTTAAAAAGGAGGGTTACTCGACACCGACTGCAATTCAACAACAATCAATTCCACATATCCTTAAGGGGAAAGACTTGTTTGGCTGCGCCCAGACCGGAACGGGAAAGACTGCTGCGTTTGCACTGCCCCTGATACAACTTATTACTTTGGAAAAGGCAAATGGATTTCATCCGGGGATCAAGGCGCTCGTTCTGGCACCCACCCGCGAACTGGCAAGCCAGATCAATGAAAGCTTCAGATCCTATGGTTACGGAACCGGCCTCAAATATTGCTGTATTTACGGGGGGATCCCTCAAAATGCGCAAGTTACCATGCTTCGGCAGGGAGTTGATATCCTGATTGCTACACCCGGAAGGTTACTTGACCTTATGCAGCAACGAATTATTAAACTGGATACGATCCGGTATTTTGTACTTGATGAAGCCGATCGCATGCTCGACATGGGGTTTATCGACGACATTAAAAAAATCATTGCCCGGTTGCCGGTAAAACGTCAGACGGTTTGTTTTGCCGCAACCATCACACCGGAAATCAGGAAACTGGCCAATACGATCCTGACCGAGCCGGTGTCAGTTTCAGTGACACCAGAACCCTCGACTTCGGGGCTGATCGCACAATCGGTATATTTTGTGAAGAAAGAGCATAAACGCTCCCTTTTGAATCACGTGATGCAACATCAATCCATTGATAATGCACTGGTATTTACACGTACAAAACACGGCGCCGATAAAGTGGCACGCGACCTGAACAAAAACGGCATTAAAGCGGAAGCCATTCATGGCAATAAATCGCAGAGCAATCGGGAAAAAACCCTTAAAGGGTTTAAGAACGGGCTGATCAGGGTGCTGGTAGCGACGGATGTGGCCTCACGTGGTATTGATATTGACAAGCTCAGTCATGTGATCAATTATGAGATCCCCGAAACTGCTACGACCTATGTTCACCGCATCGGCAGAACCGGAAGGGCCGGAGTAAAAGGCATTGCCCTGTCGTTTTGCTCATCCGAAGAAAAGGCTTACCTTAAAAGTATCAGCAAGCTAATTCATAAAGAAATTAACGTTGTTAAGACACACCCCTTTTCTTAACATCATTTTACATCGGATGCCTATTTATCATCCTTTACCTGAACAACCTCATACATGTTCTTTCCATTCTGGACAATGGGTTGATAATAGGTCTCCCCGACCTGAACATAGGTCACTTCGCCGATCTTCACTTCTTTCCCACCTTCGGGTAAGTTTTCAACAACTGCGCCTGCCGTAGGAGGAACTACTGTGTATCCCTTGTCATTTTTTTCATAATAGGTTCCGCCGTAATAATAATTGTTGGTGGTTTCGTTGATGACTACTGTTTGGGAACCCGGCGGCATGGTAACAATGGTTGCACCGACGGGAGCCGGCACGACTGTATATCCGCCACTGGAGGCTACATAATATACCCCCTGGTCATAATGATATTGCTGGTTCGCAACGGTGACAATGATGGCTGTGGCCGCCAGGGTGGCAACGAAAAAGCCCCAGGGATGCCATACCGGTCCCCAATAGAATGGTTTATAGGGGTGATATGCATATGGATGATAACAATAGTAAGCGTGTCCACCATAGGCATAGGGAGGTCTCGAATAAGGTCTTGGATTGGCTACCACAACGGTGCTCCGGTTGACATTCACATTAACATTCTTGCTGTTATCAACATTTACATTTTTCTTGCTGTTATCAACGTTCACATTATTACCACTCACATTGGTTTTATTTCCCGTTGAGACGTTGTTCCCGGTTTTCTGACTTCCTGCGTCCTTCTGATCAGTGCCGGTTTTCTTTGCACCCTGATTTTTTTCATCAGATGACGTTTTAGGATTCGCACTACTCCGGTCGGATGGTTTTTGATTTTCCTTGTTACCCGATTTGTTGGGTGTGGAGGCTGGTTTTGATACGGAGGAACGGTCTTTGCCCCCGGCGGGCCGTTGGCCTCCCTTCCTCTGCGCTTCAAGGGATAAGGGAAGCAGAAATGCTATCAGACCGACAAGCAGCCCTGTTTGGATAAGTCTAAATTTGAATGTTGCCTTCATGATGATTTTTTTTTGTATGGTATTTTGTTTGATATGGCCGCGTTCTAGTTATCTGACCCTGATAAAACTGTAATACAGTTCACGGACCTGTTTCACATCGGGTTAACAGCTTCTCAGGTTCTCAATAAAGTTGTTTTCATTTACCCTGTTTTTCTGGTCCATGTAATATGCAAAAAGTGCACAAAGGATATTAACACTCCCGGGGTCACTACCTTTTTCGCAGGATTTATTTTGTTGGTTTAACGATGAAAGGCACATTCTGCAAAATTTTCATGCGTAATGCAGTCAGGATATAGTTTTCGATCTGGTAAAACTGTGTCGCAACGATGCCATCCGATATGACTTTGACTTTACCGTAATATACAGCGATCAGGTTATCGGTCTTTTTCTGAAGATCGATGACCTTCTTTGTCCATACATCAGCCTGTTCGCTGGTAAAATCAAAATAATGGTCAGCATATTGCTTTAACAGTTCGATACGCTGCCTGCCAAGTTCTTTGCGTTGCGTTTCATATTCATCATAGAGCTTCCAGAAAGCGTCTTTCTGGGCAGGTGAAAGCTTAACGAAATCAGCTACAACTGCTTTTTTATCACGTCCGAAAGCGGCCTGCACCAGGTCAATTTCTTCCTTATTTGACTGTGCCCATGCAAATGAAGAAAGGAATAATACTGTAATGAGCAAAAAATACTTTTTCATGTTTTGATAGAGTTTTAAAAGGTTTGGGTTTCTGAACAAATATATGAAAGTTTTAGCTTGCCGCAAGACACATTCAAGCAAATTGGACTTTCCTGTGCTGTACATAATTTTTCAGGGTTTTCCGGTCTGAATAACTGGCACACTAAAAAAAGAAAGACAGTTGTTTTATCCCTACACATCAGGATGGAAAGTTAATTGTGTACATCAGGGCGAAGAAGCCGTAAACCATCCATGAAGGCAAGGCGATCAGAGAGAAATAGATTGTTGCGGGCCGTATTGAGTGTCCCCCCCCACTGAAAATGCCGGATAAATGGAATTGTCATCGCTCGAGAAGTTGTGAAAATCCGAATAACGGATCGCCAGGGTGAAATTTCCATGGACCAATGACCCATTCGCGCTGTATTTCAGCGTAACCTGCGGTGGATATCATTGCTGCCAGGCATCAAGTAAAAGAAGTTTTCTGATCATCGGGGTCCTTAACTAACAAAGGAAGGGGTTTTATTCAGCCCAGGTTCCCTCCTATCCTGGCGTAGATCCTTTCCGGATGCCATGGGATATCGGGGCCCAATACCATCCGCTTTGCCCTTAAGGTCTCAATAAATCCATGCTCCTTCAGGAAGCTGATCCCGGTTAGATTCTCCATCGGCAGAACTGCCTTATCCGCCCGGCCATGTTTTACCTTCATCAGCTCTATTCCTGCCTGCTTTGTATCGGCAAGTATTAAACCTTCACCGAGTCCGGGCAGATAAAAACCGTCCGGTTGGCCATGATCAAGAAATACCAGGGCCTCATTCAAGTACTTTGAAAGTAACCGGCTCCGGTCTTCACCCGAAACAAACAGATCCATCCCTGTGAGTAAAGGCATGTATTTTATGCTGAAAGGTTGAATGTGCCTCGAAAGAGGAAGTTCCACCCATGGATCATGCCGCTTCAGGAAGACATATTCACCAACTCCCCTGAATCCCTTTTTAAAATATACGGGCTCTCCGATTTTTGTCGCAATAAGCAATACGGAACTATATTCCTGTAATTCCGAATCGGCAAGCAGATGATCGACAATGGCGCTGCCTATTCCATGATTCCTGAACTCCGGGTCGACAATAATATGGGCCAGCCATGTAGTGTAGGGGAAGGAAATGGAAACACCGACCCCCACGGTTTTTCCCTCAAGAACAACCTTCACCGGATTTGAAAAGCCGCTGTCGATATAAAATCTGAAAGAGGGAATAATATCTGTCCAGTCCGGGGGCTGAAGCCCCCGTATTTCATTCAGGTCATCCGGTATGATCGGTTCAAATTTCAGCATATCATAAGGGCTGGTATCTGTTTATATTCTCCTTTCATCTTAGATCCTTGGAAAATCCTGTACCGTTCGTTCATGCCGGATATTCCTGGTATTGGTTGTCACTTGAGGTTCTATCACCAGTAAATGTACCTCTTTATCATGATCTGTCCGGGGACAATGTTCAACACCTTTCGGAACCAAAATTATTTCTCCTTCATTAACAGGAACCGCATGGTCATTGAAACACATTTCCATCTTCCCTTTGATGACATAGAATAATTCATCGCTGTTATCGTGACGGTGCATCACGAAGGATCCCTGGATCCTGGAAAGATACACCTGTAGGTTGCTGCCTTCAGCGATTAGTTGAGGGTGCTATTGCTTTTACTTCGTGACAAATTCAACATCATACTTTTTACAGATATTTTTTATGTTGATTCTCAATTCATCCTTCAAATACTTATCGAAAAATGCCGGAATCAATGAATTCATGATATCTATTGGGATTTTTGCATCAATCGTTCCGATCTGATTCGTGTTCCGGGCCGGGAACAGGGCATAATCGGTGAAGTTGTAATGATCCGAATTCCGCACTGTAACGGAATAACAATCCTTATTGCTTTTTGTGACAAACAGGTTCCCGTAGCCTGAATACCGTTTACTGTTCAGAAATAAAAACGGTAGGTTCATCATGGTATCTACAAGGGACCCGTAAAGTGCACCATCGATGCTGATACCTGCTTTAATTCTCCTATCCATCAGGCAGACCTCATTGGTAGCGATGCCCCCCATCGACATTCCCATGACCCCGATACGGGTCGGATCAAGCCTGCCTTTAAAGAGATTATTTGATCTATTGATGTCGTCCAACTGATTTATCAGAAATTCAATATCCTCAGCCCAATAGGTTGAACTGCCGGTCATGAACGTTGGCAAGAAGGTATTGGTTTCGATAAAAATCGTTTTCCTGTCATCGTCGGTGGTTGCAAGGACCATTTTCTGAAATATCTTTATGGCATCGGGATTTTGTTGTTCCTGCATGATCTGGCGGAACCGGTTGCTGTTTACATCCAGGTTAACGATCCGGCCATCGGGATAAAAGGAGAATTTGCATTCATAATGATGGGCCATGCTGAATACTATGTACCCCTGACTGGCCAACTCTTCCATAAGGATGGTGTTTTGTGAAAAATGCTCACCCCATCCATGGGAGAAAATGATCACCGGATACGATTTCCTAGCTTTGGAAACGGGAACACCCCGGCAGGAATTGGTTGTAAGCGTTCTGTAATCCTCTGAAAACTGGAAATTGCTTATGATATAATCGGCATTCTCGATGTATGGTTCATAAGAAGTTTTGATATCCGAGGGATACCAGAATTTAACAGTTAAAGTGCGATAACTTTTGAGGTTATTGTCAAATAACTCCTTTCTGCTGCTATCTGCCAGGCTCAGGTAACCAACTCCAACCAGGTACTTCCCTGCGGGTCTTGGAAGGTGATTGTTCTGGCTGCCGCACGACAGGGTCAGAAGAATGCAATAGGGAACCAATGATATAATTTTCATAGCTAGTGGTTTAGTTGTCATTTGTCTTCTGTTGTTTCGGAATGATCAATAACGATTTTTTTCGTATAAGTACTATCACCAGTAGTAATTTCAAGGAGATAACATCCATTTCTCAAATTGGGAACATGGATATTCATTTGGTTTTTATCTTTAGTGAAAAAAGGGAAATATATCTTTTTAGCCGACAGGTCATAAAACTGCATACAAACCTTGGCCTGTTCTATACCCGGCATGCAAACAGTAAATCTGCCTGATGAAGGATTTGGAAATACATTCACTCTGTCAGTTCTTTCGGTAACATCACCTGCTGAAAGGTTAATGGTCATATTTTCAAACCAGTACAGTTCCTTCAACACACCTGCTCCGGCAATGATGTCGTCATCTCCGTCCTGGTCAAGATCAAATACCGCTAAGGCGCTGCCACCTTCGAAACCAGGAAACAAAATATCTTCCGTAAAGATATCGCCTTCTCTGTAAAAAATGACCAGTTCTCCGGGCATCTTTCCGACGGACACAATATCTTTGTTCCCGTCAAGGTCGAAATCACGACCGATGGCTCCGACTGCGATTTCGAGCTGATCGGTCAACATGGTCTTGGTCCAGCTGTTGGTGCCGATGTCATTGCATATCCAGAAGGAGACTTCATTGCCCTTCCAGCCGGTCCCGATGATATCGACCTGGTTGTCGTTATTCATGTCTTCTGCGTCGAGACCTGCAGCACCGTTGAAATAGGTTGTAATGAATCGCTTACTCCAATTGACGGGTACTCCTCCCATATTTTTCCACCAGGCAATATCATCGCAAACATCGCCAGCGCCAACCAGATCGGGTAAACCATCATTATCAAGATCCCGGATGAGGACCGTTTTGGCACCATAGAAATCGGAGGTGACCATCTGCTCCTGAAAGGATGGAACAGATCCCCCTTGGTTGTAAAATACAGAGATCCTGTTATTCCCTGAGCTGACGCCGATGACATCCATATCACCATTCGCATCGATATCGAAGCACGCCGCGTCATGCGGATTTATCCATCCCGATGCAATATCTGTAGCGGTCCATCCCTGCATGGGATCGCCGCTGTTACGCCACCATGTGATCCTGCCATTTTCCCAGGATGAGGCTACTACGTCGGGAAACCCGTCCCCATCCACATCATTCACTTCCACCGACATGACATGAAGGAAGGAGCTGTCGATCAAAAATCTTGTCCAATGCACAGGCTCTCCCCCGTCATTCCTCCACCACAGCAATCCAACGCTGGCAGAATACGGGGTATGTTCCGAACCGCCTATGATGTCGGGATCCCCATCCTGGTCAAGGTCAAATACCTTCACGCAATGAATCCCTGGAATATTCAGATCGACCGGATGCATTGTAAAATTGGCATTCTGACCCCAAAGTGTCTGTATATTGAACATCACCGGGACGAATAAGATAAGCTGTAATACGCGGGTAACCATTTTTTAACGATTTATGAATGACCATAATCTTTCTGACCAATGGCTTTTTATTATCTGCATGAATAAAATAATAGTATGGAATACCCATTATTATCATCCAATGCTTCGCCATCTCACCTGCATCAGGAAATCCCGAATATACAGACTGGGTTCCGAAAGGTAAAATTAAATCAGGGATTACAGAAAAAAAAGAAAATACCTGCCAACCTAAGGATAGACCTGTGAATCACTCCTGAAATCGGTATAAGCCGTTTACGGGATACGGATAGATTTATTGAATAATCTGGTATCACTGAAGGGAGATGCTTTCCCCTGCGCAGCCATTTAGAACAATCGACTTCCCCACTAAAATTTCTATTTCAGACCACCCAGGATATCTTTTCTCAGGGTAATTCATTACTATAATCTGAACTGAAATAATCATATCTTAAAATATATTTACGTCTATATATACTATAAACCATGAATCTATATTTAATACCCATCTGAGACTTATGAAATATCCATTAGAATCAGATTCATTGACAACATTTATTACAATAAGGGATAATCCTTATGATCATTTAAAAGTAATGAAAATGAAAAAGATCATGTTCATTCTGATTTGCTGGACCTTTTCGCATGCGATTTTCGCTCAAGACACACTCCCGGCAAAAGCAACCACCGGCACAAAGGAGATAAATACACTTTTTGGAAAAGATCACGGGAACTGTAAAATTCCTATTGGTTATTTTATTGAAGCAAGTTTCGGATATACCCGGTTCGGTCATAAAAGTGTTTTTCTTCCTGGCATCAGCATGGGGTTAATACTCAATCATAATTGGACGGTAGGGATGACTGGTAACTTGATCGGTAATCCACGGGGACTGGCATGTGGCAACCGACCTTGAATGGATGGTGCTGGAAGGAAGCGCCGATAGCCATTATGGGATCGGAAATCCAATTTGGTGGAATGACGGGAACCGGGGTTCTGACGTTGGCAAGAACCTGAAATCGACCAGTGGCTGGCAGAATAATGGAAACGGAACGGACCTGTTTGGATTTACCGGCCTGCCCGGTGGTATTCATCACGATGATAACACATATATCGGGAAAGAAAAATATGGATGTTTCTGGACCGCGACACGGAGTGCCTCTGTTTTCTGTTCCATTTCCCGTACATTGGATTATTACTACAATATGGTTTACAGGGATGCTCCCGACCGGTCGGACGCACAGTCGGTAAGGTGTATTAAGAATTATTGAACCGTTGTATCGTTCCGGCTGCCTGCCTGCCCTTCATTTGGCTTGTTCCGGTAACAGGATGCCAGGGTCAAGCTTATCATCAAAAGGATCGCTAAAAGTTTTAGGGTATATATTGTTTATTTTGATTTGCTTTCTTATTTCAGGTCAGCCGTGTTGCGCTATTTTTATTAAACGTTCAACGATCTTCTGAAGGAAAATCCAGATATCTAATAAAGTAATTTTAAATTCTGAGGTACGAAAAATGGTATTTTTGAAAAACATTTGGGGAAAACATGCTTCGGTCTGTAATCATCGATGACGAATACCATATTCGCGACACCCTGATCAATATGCTGGAATTGAATTGTCCTGATGTCAGGGTCGTTGGTCAGGCATCGGGCGTGGTGAGCGGTATTGCCGCCATTAAAGAACTTCAGCCTGAGTTAGTATTTCTCGATATTCAATTGAAAGACGGGACCGGTTTCGATCTGCTTTCCGGATTATCCTCCATTGATTTCAAGGTTATCTTTGTTACCGCTTATGATCACTATGCTATCCAGGCGTTCAGGTTCAGTGCAGTGGATTATCTGCTGAAACCGGTAAATCCGGAACAGCTAAAAGAGGCAGTTCAACGTGCAGGTAACCTGATCCGTGAGGATTTCAGTAAGCAAATGAAAGTCCTTGACGAGAACCTGAAATCAGTCAGCAACAAAAATAAGAAGATCATTCTCAGGACAAATGAGAGCATTCATCTTCTTGATGTAAAGGATATCATCTGTTGCGACTCCGACAGTTCCTATACCACAATTCAAACAGTGGAGGGTGAGAAAATAATCGTGTCGAAAACGTTGAAAGATTTTGAAGAGATGCTTACCGAATGTGGATTTTACCGGGTCCATAAATCATACCTGATCAATCTTGTTCACATAAAAAGGTTTGATCGCCAGGATGGGGGTTACATAATACTGACCAATGACCTGAAGATCCCGGTGGCATCAAGGAAGCGGGAGGAGATGCTGGAGTTGCTGGAGAAAATGGCGGAGTAAACAGACAAATCTCTCAATATGCCTAAACCACTATTTCTTCTACTCTTTCTTCTTTCCCCTCACATCCTCTTTCCCCAACCTGATTATTCTTTTCGATACCGCCAACGGATTGACAGTCTCCAGAAAACACTGCCCGGGGCAAAAGCCGAAAAGCTCGTCGACCTTCTGAACCAACTCGCTGCTTGTTATGCTCCGATTAATTTCGATTCCAGTATCCTTTATTCATTGCAGGCAGACCATTTAGCAGAATTGCATCATTACTTGAAAGGAACAGGGATGGCAAAATTCCAGACTGGAAATGCCTATTATTACAAAATGGATTTTAAAAATGCCCTGATCTCTTATTTATCCGCTCAATCGATATTTGAGAATAATCATTATTATGATGAACTGGGTGATCTATACATGATGTTCGGTTATATGAATTTTTTTATTATAAGAAGTGATAAAGCATGTTTTTATTACAGGAAAGCAGTAAGTTGTTTCAAGGAAACCGGCAATACAGAATCCGTTGATAATGCTTATGGTCTCATGAATATGGCCATGTATTTTCTTGGAGGTTACTCCATCGACTCTGCTTTATTTTATGCCAAAAAAACCCTTGAATATGCCAGGAAGGTCAAGAATCGTCGAAAAGAAGCCCATGCTTTATTAATGATTGGACTGACCTATGATCTTGAAGACCAGTCATTATCAAAAAAACAAAAATTTCTGGCATATAATGATACAGCGTTGAAGATGGTTACAGAGCAGAAGGATGATGAGCGCATTTGCATCATCCATATTAATGTAGGAAATTATCTCGATACTGACAATCCTTTGATTGCAGATCAGGAATTATCAAAGTATCATTATCGCAAAGGTTACGAACTGGCGAAGAAAACCGGCAACAAATACCTGAAGGCATTGTGTCTGAATCGTCTTGCAAATTATCTTACGGCAGAAGGGAAATTTACAGAGGCAGGGATCAAATTAGATTCAAGCGAAGCAAGTTTAAATAAGTTTTTTCAGTTCACTTCTAAAAAAGTTCCTGGTTACATATTTGATCCTTTTAACACAATTTTCACATACTTTCTCGCTAAACGAGAGAAAACCGATCTTTACCTGTTCCGGTTTAACCTGGCCATGGCAAAGGGGGAATACCTGAAAGCGGTTGATTACCAGCGGCTCGCTTTTCAATCGGAGGTAGAACTCAGGGCAGAGCAACAGGGACAGCAACTTGAAATGCTAACTGCGGAAGATGAAGCAAACAGGCAAAAAGAGAAGATACGGATACTTTCTCAGGATAATGAGCTGAACCGGTTTGAACTTTCCCGTGCCCGCTTCATATTCATCGGTGCCGGCGCCGGTGTGGTCATCATCAGCCTGTTGCTGTTGCTTTATTTTCAGCGGAAGCGGTTAAAGGCCGAGCAAAGATCCGTCACCCTGGAGCAGAAACTGCTTCGTTCGCAGATGAACCCGCACTTCATCTTCAATTCGCTTGCGAGCATTCAGAATTTTGTCGTCAACCATAAAGCCAATGAGGCCAGCATTTATCTTTCACGATTTTCACAACTGGTCAGGAATATCCTGGATAATTCCACGGAAGAATATGTCCCGCTGCAAAAGGAGATCGAGACCATCCAAAATTATCTTGAATTGCAGCAGGTACGTTATGCGGATCAATTCACCTGGAATTTAACTGTGGATGAAACGATCGACAAGGAAAGCATGATGATCCCCCCGATGCTTGCCCAGCCGTTCATTGAGAATTCCATCGAGCACGGGATCAGGCACAAGGAGACCACAGGCCATATTGATATTCGCTTCCGACTGGAAGATGACCTGATACGCTTCGAAGTGGAAGATGATGGAGTTGGCAGGGAAAAGGCCAGGGAGATCGAGCTGAAGCAAAAAAGGGTCCACCGTTCCCTATCCACCTCCATCACCCATGACCGTCTGACCAAATTGAACAGAAAGTTAAAAACCAAGATCCGTATGGACATCTCTGACCTGATGAACCCTCTCGGAGAAGCTTGCGGAACAAAGGTTACCTTCGGGATACCGGTTGTGGAAAAATAGTTGCCAGTTCTCAGTTTGTGATTCCCACTTCCCGGTTTGAAGGTAATTGGAGGCTGGGAGTTTCTAACTGCAAACTTTCTTTCACTAACTTCTTCCCGTCATTCACTAATAAAATCCCGGCGTTCTCTAATCGGAACCATTTTGGCTTGTATAGGGTTGTACTTTTGTTTGTCAAGTTCCCAGTTGGCAGTTTGCAGTAAAGATTTACCGACTGTCAATGACTGAAATAGGTTGACCAAAATTAGAGTAAAAAGTCAACTTATGAAATCAAGAAAAAAGCTATTTCGTCAGAATCGCATTTTCAGTGAAGCAATCAGGAAACAAACAGTACGAGATATT